>Ga0247803_1000518_pt1 | contig 20795 bp, 17 predicted proteins | sample UWRJL014104B1_FD_180928 | JGI IMG/M metagenome (GOLD analysis project Ga0247803, IMG submission 180928) | Plant litter microbial communities from Arlington Agricultural Research Station in Wisconsin, United States - UWRJ-L014-104B-1 | ecosystem: Environmental > Terrestrial > Plant litter >...
GTTTTGATATACCCACCTTCCCGTTCCTGGCAATGACTATTAGCGGCGGGCATACCCAGATAGTGCGTGTAAAAAGCCATTTTGATATGGAAGTAATAGGCGAAACTACCGATGATGCAGTAGGCGAAGCCTATGATAAAAGCGCGAAGATACTCGGCCTGCCCTACCCCGGCGGCCCCCTTGTTGATAAATATGCCCAAACCGGCAACCCTAAGGCCTACCCGTTTACCAAGCCGCAGGTACCGGGGCTTAACTTTAGCTTTAGCGGACTTAAAACACAGATACTGTATTTTGTACAGAAAAATGTTGCCGCCAACCCTGATTTTATTAAAAATAATATAGAAGATGTTTGCGCCTCCATACAGTATACCATCATCAACATATTGATGGATAAGCTAAAGATGGCGGTAAAGGAAACCGGTATTAGGCAGGTAGCAATAGGCGGCGGGGTATCGGCAAACAGCGGCATACGCAACGCGCTTAAGGAAGCCGAAAAAAAATATGGATGGAAAACCTTTGTGCCAAAATTTGAATACACAACCGATAATGCCGCTATGATAGGCATAGTAGGTTACCAAAAATATCTTGAGCAGCAGTTTAATGATGCTGCCACAACCAGTAAAGCCCGTATAGCCCTATAATGCAGTTATTTTACACCCCAGATATTACGCCTGGCACTACCACCTTCTTTTTTGATAAAGAAGAGAGCCGCCACATTGTTAAGGTATTACGCAAAAAAGAAGGCGATACCGTGCATATTACTAACGGCACGGGATTTCTTTTTACCAGCCAAATCACTTTTGCTAATGAAAAAAAGTGTGAAGTGTGCATTACCGCCGAGCAGTTTTTTGAACCCATGCCCTACTGCCTGCACCTTGCTGTAGCACCTACGAAGATGAACGATCGCTACGAATGGTTCCTGGAAAAGGCTGTGGAAATAGGCATAACCGAAATTACCCCTATAATTTGCGAACACAGCGAGCGCAGTTTTTTTAAGGGCGACCGGTTTGAAAAGATTCTGCAAAGCGCCATGAAGCAGTCGCTACAGTACTACCTGCCCGTACTGCACGAGCCTGTGGCTTATACTGCTTTTGTTCAACAGCAGCGTGAGGGGATGTTATTTATAGCCCACTGTGAAGCGACTGATAAAAAACTGCTTAAAACAGAACTCCGCCCTAAGGAAGCCGTTACCCTGCTTATAGGCCCCGAGGGCGACTTCTCTACCAAGGAAATAAACCAGGCACTGGGGCTGGGCTATATTCCGGTATCTTTAGGCAATACCCGCCTGCGTACCGAAACCGCCGCAATTGTGGCCACCCACAGCGTGGCTTTTGTAAATGAATAAGCATTACAGCGCGGCCTTATAATCGTGTTGTAAAGCCATAATATAGTTATCGAAACAAACAAAATAAAGATGCAGCTATCAAAAGACAACCTAAAGCACATTGCCGCAAAACCGGGGCTTGATATTCCTGACGAAAAACTATTTGATTTACCTGAAAAAGTACTGCAGTTTGGTACCGGGGTGCTGCTGCGCGGCCTGCCCGATTATTTTATAGACAAGGCTAATAAGCAGGGCGTTTTTAATGGCCGTGTGGTGGTGGTAAAATCTACCGAGGGCAGCAGTGCAGAGTTTGATGATCAGGATGGCCTTTACACAGTATGCGTGCGCGGCCTTGCCAGTGGCAGCGAAGTAAAAACCGATATCATAAACGCGTCAGTAAGCCGGGTGCTTACCGCCAAAGCCGACTGGCCGGCAATACTGAAGTGCGCAAACAATGCCGATATAAAAATTGTGCTCTCAAATACTACTGAAGTGGGCATCCAGTTAGTGGAAGAAAACGTGCTGGATGGCGTGCCGGAATCATTTCCCGGTAAGCTGCTTGCTTTTCTATACGAACGCTACCAGGAATTTAACGGGGATGCAAACAGCGGGTTAATAATAGTGCCTACCGAGCTGATTACCGATAATGGCGATAAACTAAAAGAAATAGTGCTGCAGCTGGCGCAGTTTAATAATTTAAGCACTGATTTTTTTAACTGGATTATCAGCCATAATACCTTTTGCAACTCGCTAGTAGACCGTATTGTGCCGGGCAGGCCTTCAGGCAGCGACCTTACGGAAATTGAAACAGCACTTGGCTATACCGATTCGCTGCTTACCATGAGCGAACCCTTTTGCCTCTGGGCCATTGAAGGCGACGAAAAAGTTAAAGAAGTACTTTCCTTTTATAAAGCGGATGATGCAGTTAAAATAGAACCTAATATAACCCTGTATAAAGAGCTGAAGCTGCGTATACTTAACGGTACGCATACCTTTAACTGCGGCCTGGCCTTTATGTGCGGTTTTGACCTTACAAGGGAGGCAGTGGGCGACGAACACTACAGCAGGTTTACAAAACAGCTTATGAAGCAAATAAGCGATGCCATTCCGTTTGAAATTGATGAGGCTGCAAAGGCAGGGTTCGCAAAAAATACGTTTGAGCGTTTTGGTAACCCATTCATCAATCACCAGTGGCTGAGCATTACGGTACAGTATACCTCTAAAATGAAAATGCGCAACGTGCCGCTGTTACAACGTCACTACGAACTGACCGATGAAGTGCCCGTATACATGGCTACCGGCTTTGCGGCCTATCTGCTATACATGAAATCTGAAAAAGACGGTACTAAATACTTCGGCAAGCGTGATGGCACACCCTATGAAATTAAAGATGACAGTGCCCAATATTTTTATGAGGTTTGGCAAAATAATGATGCCGCTGCGGTAACGCAATTAGTATTGTCCGATAAATCACTTTGGGGGGCCGACCTTACCAAACTGCCGGGCTTTCTTGATGCCTTACAAGCACAACTTAACAATATTATTGCAAATGGCGCGCTTACCACCGTTGCCGCGCTTGAACAGCCCGCGCAATAAAACAACCTAATCTGGCTCAAAATATCAGGCATCACAACGTCCTTTTAGGTTAAGCAACCGCTATTATTGTAAGTATTTCTTTTATGGTTTGAAAATATTAGATACTTTAGTCGTCTTTTGGGTTTAAAAGTAATAAGCGCGACATTATTATAGCGAAGAAATTAGGCAGGCTTGCCTATTGCAGGATTTGATTTTGCAACCAAAAAAAATATTTTGAACAGTAATAATATAAACATGTCAACAGGCAATATAGTAACTTTTGGCGAGGTAATAATGCGCCTTTCGCCGCCGGGCGTAAGCAAGATGAAGCAAAGCAGCGAACTGGAGTTTTATTTTGGCGGTACAGAAATGAACGTAGCGGCATCGCTGGCACAGCTGGGCCTCCCGGTAAAGCACGTAAGCAATGTGAGCAACGATTTTGTAGGTGATGCGGCCCTGGCCTGCATGAACGGTTATGGCATTACTACACTGCACATAAACAAAGTAAACCACCCGCTTGGGCTTTATTTTATGGAAGTAGGCAGCGGCCTGCGTGCCAGCCAGATTACCTACAACCGCCTGCACGGGTCATTTGCAAATATCAGCCCGGAGCATGTAGACTGGGAAGCCTTGCTTGATGGAGCGTCGCATTTTCACTGGACGGGCATCTCCCCTGCGATAAGCGAAGGTGCGTACCAAACCCTTAAAGCGGGTTTAACGCTGGCTATGGTCAAGGGCATAACCATTACAACCGACCCCGCCTACCGTAGCAACCTTTGGCAGTACGGGCGCAACGGACACGAAGTACTGGCAGAGCTTGTAGCCCTGAGTACTGTGTTTATAGGCGGTGTAAATGAAGTAAACGAGATACTGTGTACTGATTTTCCGTTTTGTGAGGAAGGCTTTATAGCCGCGGCAAAACAGCTCATGGAAAGCTGCCCTAACATTACTAAAGTATACGACAAGGTGCGCACCGGGCTTAGTGCCACCCACCAGAAAATATATGCCCAGGCGTGGGATGGCACCGCCTACCTCAGCACATCTGAAATTGAGATTACTGATGTAGTAGACCGTATAGGCACGGGAGATGCCTATGCCGCCGGGCTTATTTACGGCCTGCATACCGGTATGGATGATGCGGATGCTATAGCCTTTGCCAATGCCGCCTGCGCCATAAAGCACACCATAGCCGGTGATGTTAACCTGGCTGGTTTTGCAGAGATACAGGAGGTTGCAAAGGGCAATGTGAGCGGAAGGCTGAAGCGGTAGTTATTCAGTGGTCAGTCGCAGTGTTCAGTCGCAGTGTTCAGTCGCAGTGTTCAGTCGCAGTGTTCAGTCGCAGTGTTCAGTCGCAGTGTTCAGTCGCAGTGTTCAGTCGCAGTGTTCAGTCGCAGTGTTCAGTCGCAGTGTTCAGTAGAAAACGGAAATGAAATTGAGCAGCTATTTCCAAATAACGAAATCGTTTTAGGTAAACAGATTAGAAATATACACACATTTGATGGAAAATAAAATTATAGACGCGATAATAGCACAGGGCGTGTTGCCTTTGTACTTTAACGCCGATGAAACCGTAAGCATTAATATACTCCGGACGCTTTATAGGGCGGGCATCCGCGCGGTAGAATATACCAACCGCGGCGCTGAAGCCTTTGCTAACTTTACCGCCATGGTAAACATCCGCAATAGCGAAATGCCCGATATGTATTTGGGCATAGGTACTGTAAAGAACAGGCCGGATGCCGAAAAATACATAGCAGCTGGTGCCGATTACCTGATAAGTCCGGGCTTTGTACCGGAAATTGCAACCTATGCCGTGCAAAATAACATTCTCTATGCACCCGGCTGCATGACCCCCACCGAAATTATAGCCGCTGAAAACAGCGGAATAACATTTATAAAGCTGTTTCCCGGCAATATGCTGGGGCCGGAGTTTATGGGCAGCATAAAAAGCGTGTTCCCTAAGCTGCTCTTTATGCCTACGGGCGGCGTAGAGCCTACTGCCGAGAGCATAAGCGGCTGGCTTAAAGCTGGGGTGTGTGCCGTGGGTATGGGCAGCCAGCTTATTACCAAAGAGCTTATGGACTATAAGCACTACGAAACCTTAGAAACCAATACAAAAAAAGTAATAGAAACCATACAGTCATTAAGGGGCTGATAACCCATTTTTGCTATAAATCCCATACAAACCTGTACCTCATGAATGAAGCACTTACTATAAAGCCGAAAGGAAATTATCGCTGGACCATCTGCGGGTTGCTCTTTTTTGCAACTACCATTAATTACCTCGACAGGCAGGTGCTTTCCTTAACATGGAAAGATTTTATTGCCCCTGAATTTCACTGGACGGATAACGACTACGGAAACATTACCGCCTTATTTTCAATATTCTATGCAGTATCATTACTGCTCGCAGGTAGGTTAGTAGATATTTTAGATACAAAAAAAGGCTTCCTGTGGGCTATTGGTGTGTGGTCTGTGGGCGCCTGTTTACATGCATTTGCAGGCATTGCCACATCGGGCGTTATAACCGGCAACTGGTTTGTGGGTTTTGAAGGTGCTAAAGATATTATAGAGGGCATAAACGATACAGGCATGGTAATCAGTGTTAGTGTAACCCTGTTTATTTTCGCGCGTTTTATACTGGCACTGGGCGAAGCCGGTAATTTTCCGGCGGCCATTAAAACTACTGCAGAATATTTCCCTAAAAAAGACCGTGCTTTCTCTACAAGTATTTTTAATGCCGGTGCCACAGTGGGCGCATTAGTCGCCCCCATTTCAATTCCGTTTATCGCGGCCGCCTATGGCTGGGAAATGTCTTTCATCATCATAGGGGCTTTAGGCTTTGTATGGATGGGGCTGTGGGTTTTTATGTATGATAAGCCCGAGAGGCACCCAAAAGTAAGCGAAGCAGAATTAGCGTATATAAACCAGGACATTATTGCCGATAGCAAGATAGAAGGCTATGTTCCCGAGACTACAGCAAAAGTATCAATTATAGATTGTTTTAAATACAGGCAAACCTGGGCGTTTGCTTTTGGCAAATTTATGACAGATGGTGTATGGTGGTTTTTCCTGTTCTGGACACCCGCTTATTTAAGCTCTGTATATAATATGGATTCTACCGAAGCCGCACTGCCATTATTTGTGCTGTATACAATTACGCTGCTCTCAATTATAGCGAGTTGGCTGCCCACCTACTTTGTTGAGAAAAAAGGCATGAACCCCTATGAAGGCCGTATGAAGGCCATGCTCATCTTTGCGTTTTTCCCACTGTTAGCCTTGGTAGCACAGCCATTGGGCCGCTATTCATTCTGGCTGCCTGTAGTAATCATAGGTATTGCGGGCGCGGCGCACCAGGCATGGTCGGCAAACATTTTTACATCGGTTGGCGATATGTTCCCTAAAAAAGCGATAGCCACAATTACGGGTATTGGCGGCCTTGCGGGCGGTATCGGGTCTACTATTATCAATAAAGCTTCTGGTATGCTGTTTACTTACAGCAAAGAAACATATATGGAATTTATGGGGTTTCAGGGTATTGAGGCTGGCTACTTTATCATATTTTCTATCTGCGCTGTTTGTTATTTAGCAGGATGGATTGTAATGAAATCATTGGTGCCAAAATATCAGCCTATTACAGATTTATAACGGATATATTATTGAAATAAAAGGGCAGCCCGATATGAGCTGCCCTTTGCTTTTATAAACTACAAAGTAGTTATTTGGCCTTAAAACGAATAACAGTAAACGAATATGGCGGTAGTTCTTTTGTCAAAGCTTCCTTTGCAGGTAATGTACTCACTACCGGTTTCCCTGTCTTACTATCCGGTTTTTCGGTAAATACCGTATAGGTTGCGGTGCCTTTCGGGGCAATGTTTTGTAATTCTACCGCCGGGGTTATGCTTACCGGCAGCACATTTGCCAACTTAATAATAAGGTCGCCCGTAGCCGCATCGGTAACCGCCGAAACCCCAAAGCGTTTGTTTGCCTCGTTGTTGTCGGATAGTTTTACAAAGCTTTGCAGGTACGCATCGCCGGGGTTGCTGCCATACAGCTGCTGTATATAGTAGTTTACGGTAGGCTTTACCTCGCTGCCGTTAAAGTAAATAAGGTCGGGGTTCCACTGGGTGTGCTTTTCGCGTGCCAAAAGCGGCGCATAGCTGGCCATACTTACCACATCGCCGTTGCGCTCCAGCCCGGTAAGGTACAGTGCTTCGGCCAATGCGTTATACATAGTGCTGCCCCATGAGGCATATTCGCCCAGGTATACTTTTGATTTCGACCTGTCATAACTGTCATAAAAATTCTGGTTGTTGATGAACCAGCCCGGCTGTTCGTAGTAGTGCTCGTCTACCATCGGTATGTTCAGCTTATCGGCTATGGCCCAGCCTTCGCGGTAGTCTGCCCCTTCAAAAAATGGCCCTACCGTACCTATCACGGTTATTTCAGGATATTTTTTGCGCACGGCATTTACTATCATGGTGTAGCGCTCTTCAAACACATCGGTTATGAGGTCTTCGTTGCCGATGCCTATGTACTTCAGGTTAAAAGGCTTCGGATGCCCCGCCTCTGCCCTCTTTTTACCCCAGGTGGTGTTGGTGGTGCCATTTGCATATTCAATCAGGTCGAGTACATCCTGAACATATTCATCCATGTGCTCCATCGGGATGCCAAACTGCTGGCCCGCGCCGCCTGTACCTGAATTTTGGCAGGGTACGCCGGCAGCCAACACCGGAACCGGTTCAGCGTCCATATCTTCACAAAACTGAAAGTATTCATAATATCCCAGTCCCATGCTCTGGTGATACCCCCACAGGTTGCGCATCCCTTTGCGGCTCTCGAGCGGACCTATTGTGTTTTTCCATCGGTAAATATTTTCAATGCCATCGCCGTGCGCCACACACCCACCGGGAAAGCGCAGAAACCTTGGGTGCAGGTTGGCCACACTTTCCGCCAGGTCGGCACGCAGGCCGTTTTTGTGGCCTTTATATGTTTTTTGCGGGAATAGCGATACCATATCTACAGCAGTTTCGCCGGTGGTGCTTATTTCAAGGCGTGCATTGGTAACGGTTCTTTTTGGACTTAATACCGCCGAATATTTCTTCCAGCTTTGGCCGGGCTTTATACTTGTTTCCGCCAAAACGGTACCTACAGCATCCCTAAGCTGCACTTTTACAGCCGCTCCTCTGGCAAAAACAGAAAAATCATATTTCTCTCCCGCCTTTACGGCGATACCGTCAAAACCCTCGTTTATAAGGGTGCTGTTTTTAAGCACGGCATAGTGCGCATTGTTCGCATGGATGCCATTGAGGCTATCAAGCATAAAAGTACCGCTCCAGGCCGTGGTGTGGTTCCAGTTTTTATCTCGGTTTTCTTTATCACCGGGGGTATACTCAAAATCACGGTTTTGTAACAGTTCTGCATACAGCCCGCCATCTGCGGCGTAGTTAATATCTTCAAAGAAAACGCCCGTAAGCAGGTTGCTTATCTTCTTGCTTTGCTTTGCATCAATAACTATCTGCGCCTGCAGCGGCTTTAGCTCCGCAAACAGTTTGGCATCACTTTCCGGCGATGTTCTGTTGTGCTCATTTTTATACTTTGCAGCCTGAGTGGTTATTATCAGGTTTTCTACCACGCTGTACTCCACTTCAGTAATAGTGCCTTCAAAAGTTTCGCCCATAAGGGTTATCTCTTTACGAAGGTCTTTTCTATCATCAACCAACCCCACCTGTGTTGGTGCATAGTTTTTAAAATCGTTAGTTGTTGTGGTAAAGACCGTTCCGCCCGCATCCATGCTCAGCCAGTTTATGGTGTAAGTTCCCTTACCCGTTACTTCTATATCGCTTACATTAGCAGTTTGGTTAGTGTCCTGTATCATATTCTTCATCACCGGAACATACGTCTGGCGGTTCCAGATTACGAGGTCTGTACTGGCGGCATGGGCAAGCACATTATCTGTTTCGTTTACGCTCCAAAGGCAATGGTACAGCCCGGTATCGTCTTTAAACATAAAGGGCTGCAGCATGCGCTTTTCACTACCCCATCGGCCGTAATCGCTCTTTAAAAATGAATGTTCAGGGCCTATGGCAAACCAGTTTACCTTATCGTTACTCCAGGCAAAATGCAACCCGTTATGGCCTTTATCTTTTTCTGTTGAATAGGCAAAAAGGTATACTTTCTTTGGGCTTTTATCTTTTGGGGCTATGCCAAAGGACTGCAATACAAGCCCCATAACCAAGATACACAATAGGGCTGCTTTAGAAAACTGTTTCATCTTATTTACCGCTTAATTTATACAAAACCGAGCTGTGTGGCTTTAGCATTGCTGACACCGTTCCGGATATTCCTGCCTTCGTAGTGCCGTTCCACATATCGGTGGCTTTTACAGTGCCGGTAAGGCCCAGATCAGCTAAGGGTACCGCCACTTCTTTCTCTGAATCCGATACATTAAACAGTGCCAGGTAGGTACTGCCGTCTTTAGGGTTTTTAGAAGTAACGGCTATTTTGCCATCTTTCTGGAACAGCTGTGTTACACCAATGCTCTCGCGGTGCATTTTTAGCACCTCATCGTTTGTTAGGAGCGATAGTGTAAAGGCATCATTACTGGGCAGGTCGCCACCAAACATCAGCGGCGATTTAAATATGGTAAAAAACGTCATCAGTAAATACTGTTCATCTTTTGTTAAGCGGGTCATGCGGTCTTCGCCGCGCTCGCCGCGTACCGATATGCGCCCCAGTGGAATCATATCACAATCAGGCCAGGTGCCTGGCGCTATATGCGGGTACCACTTTTGGCTTACTTCCATTAGGTGGGTAAGGTGCGGCCAGGTGTCCCAAACATCGTCTACCATGCGCCACATATTGGCATGGGTGTTTACGTGGGCAGCAGCGGCAATAGGGGTTTCGCCCGGCGAAGTGCTCAGTACTATCTTGCGACCACAGTTGTCTATAGCCTTGCGGATAAGGTTTATCTCGCCCTCATGGTAGGGTGCACTAAGGTCGTCTACCTTAATAAAGTCTACACCCCAAGAGGCATACAGGTTGATTATGGAGTTATAATACTCCTGTGCGCCGGGCTTATTGGCAACTATGGTATAGTTGTCTTTAAGCCATTTGCATTGCATTTCGGTAGTGTAAATCATATCGGCGGTAATGCCGTTAGCACCCATTATGGGCATTTTTTCGTCAACCGCTTTTTTGGGGATGCCCCTCATAATGTGGATGCCATATTTAAGGCCTTTGCTGTGCACATAGTCTGCAAGCGCCTTAAATCCCATGCCACCAGCAGCGGAAGGAAAACGGTTTACTGCGGGCAGATATCGCCCATACTGGTCAATCACATAGCGGGCATCGGTCTGGTTATAGCCGCCTGCTTTATCGTTTTCTACAAACCAGCGTATGTCGGTAACTATGTACTCCCAGCCGTGATTTTTAAGGTTGGCCGCCATATAATCGGCATTGGCTTTAACTTCAGCCTCTGTTACCGTGGGGCCGTAGCAGTCCCAGCTGTTCCAGCCCATGGGCGGCGTTTGTGCCCACGACCTGAAATCATCTTTAGGTGGCGTTTTAGCAACGGCATTTTTAGGGGACGAACATCCCGCTAAAAATGCCGTACAGGCAAAAAGTGCAATAGTTTTCTTCAAATTCATTGTGTATGAGGTATTGATAATTTGATATTGTATTTGTTCTATTTATTATTTGAGATTTGGAATCTGGAAATTGTTATTTGTTATTTGTTGCTTTTTCCTTCTCCATTATCTCTTTATAATAGGCCTGTAACACATAAAACGCCTTTTTCTTTTCACCTTTATCGCTTATAAGGCCCTTACGGTTCCAGCCCTCCTGGTAATCGGGGTTGGCGCGCTTCGGCGAACGGAAGTCGGCCAGTATCCACGGAGATAATCCGCTGTAGCTATCGGGGAAACGTTCTTTAAACATTTTTATCTGCTCCTGGTAAAACCATTCCTGGTACTCCTCGCTAAAACGTGCTGTTTTTTCATCGTGGAAACCGGCTTTTGCCCCTGCCCCGGTTTCACTTATAAAAAACGGCTTGTCATAAGCCACTGTCCATTTTGCGGTGCGGGTATCAGAAGGTATTCCACGGTACCAACCCAGGTATTCGTTAAGGGCTACAATATCAGTAAACTCCCCCAGCGGGTCGTCTACATGGTTAATGCCCTCATTATAGCCTACCTCAAGCGCGGCAGATATAAGGCGCGAATTATCCATTTTCTTTGCCATTTTGGCCAGCGTACTCATAAACTCATTACGTGCGGGACTTAACGGCGTTTCATTCCCCACCGACCAGATGATGATGCTTGCCCTGTTGCGGTCGCGCGTTACCATTTCGGTAAGCTGTTTTTTGGCTTTTGCCAAAACTTCCTTATTCCCAAAGTCAATTGTCCAGTAAACAGGTATTTCGCTCCACACCATAAGGCCCAGCGAATCGGCCACACGGGTCATGTTTTCATTATGCGGGTAATGCGCCAGGCGCACCATATTACAGTTAAGCTCTTTAGCCCAGCCCAGTAGCTGGCGTGCATCTTTATTGCTGTGGGCACGACGTGCGCCCTGCGGAATTTCCTCATGTATGCTGATGCCGCGCAAGAACACCTGCTTACCGTTCAGGATAATCTTTTTACCATTAACCTCAATTTTACGGAAGCCTATCTTATCGTTAACCGTTTCATTACCATAACTAAACTTTACCTGATAGAGTTTAGGGCTCTCCGGCGACCACAGGCTTACGTTTTTAGCATCAAAGTTAAAGGCAAGGCTGTCGCCCTTTATTTCATATTCCTTTTTAAGTTTCAGTTCCGGTACTTCAACCGTTACCTTACCGCCATTGGCACCGGCAATTTTTGCCCAGCCGCTAAGCTTGTACTTTTTATTTTTTACCGCTGCTGCTATATCCTGTTTCTGGTCCAGCTGAAGGCCGTATTGCTGAATGAAATGCTGTGGCACGATAACCAGCTTTACATCACGTGTAAGGCCGCCGTAGTTCCACCAGTCGGTATTTACGGTAGGCACCTCATCGGCATGGCGGCGGTTATCTACACGTACCACCAGGAAGTTGCCTTTGTCTTTTAATAAATCTTTAGCAATCTTAAAATTAAATGGCGTAAATCCGCCCTTGTGCATACCCAGCTTTTTACCGTTAAGGTATACATGGGCTTCATAATTAGCCGCGCCGAAGTATAGGTACACGTCTTCGCCGGCAGCTATAACAGGTTTATCAAACTCACGCTGGTACCAAACGGCACCTTCATAATACAGGAATAGGCGATCCTGGCTGTTCCAGTCGCCCGGCACCTCAATGTTGTAAGGGGCATCATAGCCGTGTTCTGTCCATTGGGTCTTATCTTTCGGGCGGCTGTCGTTCCAGTAGGCACCGGCATCTTTTTCGGGGCGCTCCTTAAAACGGTAATCAAAAAAACCGGTATCATAGGGGTCAACAATATAGTGCCAGGTACCGTTTAGCGATTCGGTTTTACGCCCGGCGGTATTAACAATAAGGTCGTTTTGCGCGTTGGCAGAAAAGAGGCCGCTTAAAATGGCAATGGCAGCTAAAATGAGGTTTTTCATGGTTTTATAGTTTGGATGTGTTGTTGGAAGTTTGATTGTTTATAGTTAACGCGTTATTATGCCTGGCAGCAAACTAAGTTTTTTGTAAATATAATCCGCATTAAGAAGAATTACAATATAAATTTAAAAACTACGCTTTATATAAATAGCGGTTATAGAAAATAATTGATTATACATTGTTTGATAATTTAATTGCTTTATATCCCCGGAGATTGCAAAAGGCTTGTCGTTACCGTTAAAATTCCTTTTCGCTTTTAGAGATAACAATGGTTGCCACGCCGTTACCTATAAAATTAGTTTAGCGCACGGGCTTCGCTCATAAATTGTTCGCCCACAATTTTCATTTTCACGCCTGTAGCCGGTGCAAAATGGCCCAGCAGTAAACCCACTAATGTAGCTATGAATGCACAAAATGTAAGATTTGAAAAAATACGGTACGCTATGGGAGCCTATTCCTGCTGATTTTGCACTTTGTGTCGTTTGATATATCAAAAGCTAAAAATATAGAAAATACAGCTTATTTGTTTACCTGTAACAGAAAGTTATACATCAGGCTATTTCCTAAAACTGTCAAAGCGGTAGATATACACTATTTCGGCACCAAAAGATGTAATTGTAAAAGCGTCGCTTTGGGCAGCATACAGCACTTTGTTTTGCACCAATGTAGAAAAATTAACCGACCATCCGGGTTTATTATATGATGCACCCCAGCGGGCAAATACCGAGGGATATAGCTTTAGTTTAATTTTGGTTAGCGCTTCCGGGTCATTGCCCACATTAACGCCTAAGGTACCCATTGCCGATAGCAGCCATCGCTCGCCTACTACCCACGAATACCCGTAACCGCCGTGTGCGCCAAACTGTATATTGTCAATAGTTTCCTGCCCGTCGGGCCTTAATTCATAAACGTACATTCCCCCACCCAGCAAAAAACTCCCGGCCGACTGCAGCTGCCGTTCTCCCTGCTGGAATGCCGCCTTTGATGAAAATTTATTTCCATTAAAAACATAAGTACCCTCTGCCCCTATCTGGCTTACCAAAACATCAGGATAAAGCGTTAGAGTTCCACTATCGTCTTCCTCATAAAAACCTTTGTACCTCTGAATGAACAGGTCGAATATAAACTTGCGCCCGTAATTGTGCAGTTGAAAGTCGGTTGCCTTTGTTTTGCCATATTCGCTGCCCTCCAGCGGTGCAATGGATGTACTGAGCCTGAAATTTACAACGGTATTTTTAATCGAAAATCCCAGTCCGGCTTTTACCGGGCTGTTAGGGTTAAATTCCCTTTCGCCGCTGCCTATGATAAGCATATTAGTAGCAATAAAAGGTGAAAGCGCCATTTTTTGCGGATAGGGCGTTATGTAAAGGCTATCGCTTTTTTGCGCCAACATGGCTGTAGTGGTAAACAGTAATATGAGTATGCAAGTAAAACGCTTCATTAATAATAATTGATACGTTGATAACGCCACTATGCCTGTATAATTATTTGATTGAAAATAAAAAAGCCCCAATAAGGGGCTTTATATCTGAAACAATAAATATTATTGCTCATTTTTCTTTTGGGCTCTCTTCTCCTTGATAAGCTCAACCGTAGCGCCGCCAAGCCAGTAAAATACAAAGCTTGCAAGGAACATTAGCAACCAAAAACCAATAGTGGCTATGGTAAGGAAAAGTAGGAAACCTAAATACTGGTGAAATTCAAACATGCTTTCCGGAATTTTTTTGAATTATGCTCCAAATATAAAGCAAAAGGTTTGGTTAAACAATTAAATCACTAACAAAAATTCGGTAAAATTAATGGCGAAATCATTTTCTTAAAAATGCTTTATTGCTTATTTTTGGCTGGCTTTATAATTTTGGCACAATGCTAATGGATTAAGGCTGCAAACCTGACACGAGGCTGAAAGCCAACTGATGAAATAATTGTAACAAATCATAAATCATTTTATTAAAATGGAATACAGGATAGAGAAAGACACTATGGGCGAAGTTAAGGTACCTGCCGAAAAATACTGGGGTGCCCAAACCGAGCGATCGCGCAATAATTTTAAAATAGGCCCTTCAGGCTCTATGCCAAAGGAAATAATTGAGGGCTTTGCCTACCTAAAAAAAGCGGCTGCCTATGCAAACCACGACCTGGGTGTGCTTAGCGCCGAAAAACGCGACGCCATAGCGCAGGTGTGCGACGAGATACTTGAAGGAAAACTTGACGATGAGTTTCCGCTGGTTATCTGGCAAACGGGCTCAGGCACGCAAAGCAATATGAATGTTAATGAGGTGGTGGCTAACCGCGCGCAGGTGCTTGCCGGTTTTAAAATAGGCGAAGGCGAGCCCGTACTTAAGGCTAATGATGATGTAAATAAATCGCAGTCGAGCAACGACACCTACCCTACCGGCATGCACATTGCTGCCTATAAAGCTGTGGTTGAAGTTACGCTTCCTGGTGTAGAGAGACTGCGCGATACGCTGGCAGCTAAATCTGTCGAATATATGAATGTGGTAAAAATAGGCCGTACCCACCTTATGGATGCCACGCCACTAACCCTGGGCCAGGAGCTTAGCGGTTATGCCGCGCAGCTTACCTATGGCATTAAGGCCGTTAAAAACACATTAAGCCACCTTAGCGAACTTGCCCTGGGTGGTACCGCAGTAGGCACCGGCCTTAACACGCCCGATGGCTATGATGTAAAGGTGGCTGAATATATTGCAAAATTCACAGGTCACCCGTTTGTAACGGCACCTAATAAGTTTGAAGCGCTTGCCAGCCATGATGCTATTGTAGAATCGCATGGCGCGCTTAAGCAGCTTGCAGTTTCTCTAAATAAAATTGCTAACGATGTGCGTATGCTGGCTTCAGGGCCGCGTAGTGGTATAGGCGAAATAATCATCCCTGAAAATGAACCGGGTTCGTCTATAATGCCGGGCAAAGTTAACCCTACACAGTGCGAGGCGCTTACCATGGTGTGTGCACAGGTTATGGGTAACGATGTTGCCATAAGCGTAGGCGGTATGCAGGGCCATTATGAACTTAACGTATTTAAGCCGGTTATGGCGGCCAACTTTCTGCAATCGGCACGTTTACTGGGTGATGCCTGCGTATCGTTTGACGAGCATTGCGCACAGGGCATTGAGCCAAACTATACCCGTATTAAAGAGTTGGTAGACAACTCACTGATGCTGGTTACCGCGCTTAATACAAAAATAGGCTACTACAAAGCGGCTGAAATTGCACAGACCGCGCACAAAAATGGCACTACCCTAAAAGATGAGGCCGTTCGCTTAGGTTACGTTACCCCTGACGATTTTGATGCATGGGTAAAACCTGAAGATATGGTGGGTTCGCTTAAATAATACGTTTCTAAGCCGTAAGGCATTAGGCTAATAGAAAAATTTAAAAAACAGGAGTAATGAAAATTGCTCCTGTTTTTTTATTCATTCACTTTTGCAATGCATTCCCTAATCCTTTTACGTCTTATGAAGCGAAAAAACAGAATATTTTTGCATCATATCCCAGCTTTTTGAATTTAAATATGCTTTAGCATTTTATAATCTTCCATCAGGTAGCCCGCCCCTATATCTACATCTTCAACGCCTAAATTTATAAAGCCGGTTTTAAGGTAAAAGTTAACTGCGGGGTTGTAGCGATTTACATTAAGCAGCAATTTATCATTAACGTTATGGCGTGCGGCATTTTCTATTACAGCAATTAATGCCCTGCCCACTCCCCTGCCGTGCGTGTCTGGCAATACATAGAGCTTGTGCACCTTTGTGGTTTCGCTAAGGTGGTTTAGCTCATAAGATGCAAAGGCAACTGCCTTACCCTCATCGTCTTCAGCAATTATAAAATGATGCCCTTTAATGGCTATCTGGTCGTTTATTGCACCGGCGCTGTACATCAGGTCAATCATATACTGCATCTGCTCCGGGCTAAGGATGTTGCTGTAGGTGGCATTCCATGTAATTACGGCTATATGGTATATGGCTTCAAAATCCTGCTGTGAGGCTTTTCTTATCTGCATAAAAAAAAATTGTTGTGGTATATCCCTTTATACATAAGGGATTTTCAATTTTGTAAAGGTATAAAAAATTATTGGCACAGATATTGGATACAACATATCAAACCATAAGAAAAACGTTTTATCTGGCATTAACTTTACTTTTTTACAGTATCATGAAAACGACAATTTTACATACAGCATTACTTGCCATATTTAGTTTTGGCAACATGATGGCCCAGGACGTAACAACCGTAAGGGCAAACAGTACCGACATAAGTGATAACCTCGACCTTAAGGCAGTAGCGTCTATTTTTGGCGACTCCCGCGACCTTGAAGATTTTGAGCGCAGGCTTAACGACCCCAAAACCATGATATCTAACCTGGATTTAAACGGAGATAACCGTGTTGATTACTTAAGGGTTGTAGAACTTTCTGAAAACAGCACGCACGTTATAGTATTACAGGCGGTTTTAGATATTGATACTTTTCAGGATGTTGCCACTATTGAGGTAGAGCGCGACAGCAGGAACAACGTTACCGTGCAGGTAGTAGGCGACACCTATATATACGGCCCCAACTATATTTACCAGCCGGTATATGTTGCACCCCCCGTACTATTTAATGTATTTTGGGTAAGCAACTACCGCCCTTATTATTCGCCATGGTACTGGGGCTATTACCCCAGGTATTATAGCTACTGGGCTCCCTGCGCTCCATACAGGTACCATAACTATGTACGCGGTTATATAAACACCCGCCATACCTACGCTTATGTAAATGTAAGGCACAGCTACAGGGCGGCAACTATTTACGGCTCACGCAGGAGTAATGCTTATGAAAGGCAGCACCCAAACACCGGATTTAGCAGTAGGAACCGTTCGGTAGCTAACAGGCACGAGCTTGTACAAAGCAGGGCAACCAGTGGCGGCTCAAGGGGTGTGGCCACCAGTACACGAAACAGCAACGCCCGCAGCAGCAGCAGCTCAAAAAATAGCGGTAGCGGTTTCCAAAACAGCTCACGCAATAACACCCAGGGCCGTACGCTAAGCGATAATAATGTAAACCGTGAAAGCAGCTACCGCAGCGGTAGGAACCTTAATAACGGCGGTACACCGGCAAGCACTGCCACCCGTGGCAACAGCCAGCCCTCTATATCTGCACCACGTAGCAGCGGTACTGATGCAAGGAGTATAAACAGCACACCACGTTATAACAACAGCAGCAACGTAAGGAGCAGCAGCAATAACCAGGTTAGGACTTCATCACCTGCTGTTCGCAGCACAGCACCGGCACAAAGCAATGCTGCGCCACGTATACGCAATACAGCACCTGCGCCACGCAGTGCGGCTCCAGAGATGCACAGCCCTGCCCCGGTACGCCAAAGCGCCCCAAGTATTAACGCTGCACCATCGCGCCAGCAAAGCACCCCAAGGATGCAAAGCCCTGCACCGGCAAGGCAAAGCGCACCGGCAATGAACGGTGGTTCTAACCGAGGTGGCGGTGGAAATGGCGGCGGCAGGGGCCGTGGTTAATAAATAAGTAGTTATTTAAAAGTTAGTATATTCAATTTAAAAACCGGGAGCAGCAATGTAGCCCGGTTTTTTATATTTATACTACACGCTTAGTTGTAATGGCGTGCACCCACTCTTTACGGCCACACACTGTACAAGTACCCTGAGTAGGTTCCAGGTGCTGGGTATTGGCGCAAAACGTGCAGGCATATATGCCCGACTTTGGTATGATGCTACTTTTCATGGCAAAGAGCTGCGGGCGAATGGGAAGTCCGTATTTTACATGCTCATCTTCATAAAAAAAAACGCTTATTTCTCCGTTAGTTTCCATGTAGGCATTGCGCACCTGCCCCAGGTGTTCTATTGATTTTAGGCGTAGCTCGGCAAAAAACTCGTCTTGGGCCAAGTCTTCTTTCTCAAAGGTATGGATAGAAAACTGCCCATCTTCGATAATGCATTTGGCGGTACCCTCCATAAAATTTTCAAACCATTTGCTTTTACCCAGCAGCCAGGTTACTGAGCGGTACATTAATAGAATGATACAAAAAACCACAATTGCGGGTACCATGCCCACATCTTCATAAAACATAGGGTCGCCGGCTGCAGAGCCCAGCGATATAATAATTACCACTTCAAAAACCGAGAGCTGCTTTACACCCCGCTTACCTGTAAGCTTAAGGGTAACCAGCACCACTATAAACATAATAACGGTACGGAAGGCTACTTCCGCCACAAAAATCCACGGCAGGCCGTTAAACAACAGGCGGTCCCATTCAAATATATCTTTCATTTTTTAAGAAGAATTGTTTTACTAAGTTATAGCAGCTAACCGCTACATTAACAAACATTAGCACAACTTTAATACTGCATTAAAGCAATGCCCGGACTTAGCGTGGTAACTTTACAAAACACTATAATAATACTATTTAAAACTAAAAATTATGAGCAAGAAAGTAGCCATACTGGCAACCCACGGGTTTGAAGAAAGCGAACTGAAATCGCCAAAAGAATATATTGAGCAGCAAGGCTGGACAGCCGAGATTATAAGCCCGGAAAGCGGCACTATTAAATCGTGGGCCGAAAAAAACTGGGGGGCGGAATATCCTGTTGACGCAACGATAGCAAACGCTAACGCATCTGATTATGATGCGCTGGTACTGCCTGGCGGTGTTATAAACCCTGATAAATTACGCACAAACGATGAAGCGCTTTCTTTTGTAAAATCCTTTTTTGACAAAAAAAAACCGGTAGCCGCCATTTGCCACGGCCCATGGACGCTTATTAACGCCGGCGTGGTAGAAGGCCGCAAGGTAACATCGGTTAAATCGATAAGCCAGGACCTTATAAATGCCGGTGCTAACTGGGTTGATGAGGAGGTTGTTGTAGACCTGGGCCTTGTAACGAGCCGTACCCCGGAAGACCTGCCTGCCTTTAACAAAAAACTGGTTGAAGAAATAAACGAAGGCAAACACCAGCTACAACACAGCTAAAATACCGATAAAGGTTATTTCTTTATTCTCTGAAAGCTTTTATGCCTTGTGTATAGAAGCTTTCTTTTTTACCTTTACATAAAAAATGTACACGCACGCATGAAAAAACTCATTTTACTACCTATTATCTTAATGGCGGTTAACCTTAACGCGCAGTTAAAGCCCGTTGCCTACACTGAAGGCGGACAGAAACTTAACGGCTTTATTGCCGCACCTAAAAAAGCCCTGAAACAAAAACCCGGCATACTGGTACTGCCTGCATGGCTGGGCATTAACGACCACAGCAAGGAAGTTGCCGAAAAACTATCTAAAGAAGGGTATTATGCTTTTGTAGCTGATATTTACGGCGAGGGCAAATATCCGCAAAATCCGGGGGAAGGCGGGCAACAGAGCGGCTACTATAAAAAGAACTACGAAGCCTATCAAAAACGCATACAGGCAGCCATAGACCAGCTTGTAAAAGCGGGTGCCAGCGCAGACAATATTGTGGTTATAGGCTACTGTTTTGGCGGTATAGGCGCGCTTGAAGCAGCCCGTGGCGGCCTCAACGTAAAGGGGGTGGTAAGCTTTCACGGAGGTGTGGGCAAAGATGCATCACGCCCTAACGGAACCATCAGCCCACGCGTACTGGCATTACATGGCGCGGACGACCCGTATGTACCGCAAAAGGATGTAGATTCTTTTATTAAAGAAATGAAAGACGGTGGCGCCGACTGGCAGCTTAACTACTACAGCGGTGCAGTGCATGCCTTTACAGAAAAAGAAGCCGGTAACGACCCAAGCAAAGGCGCTGCCTATAACGAGCAGGCCGACAAACGCTCATGGGCTGCATTTATGCAGTTTCTTGATGAGATTTTTAAGTAGGCAATTTTACATCATATTTTATATAGCCTCAATATTTTATTGGGGCTATATCTTTATACACTTTCAGCAAACCATAAATTTTAGTAGCTTTAGCCTTTAAAAAATGTAATATGAAAAAGATATCAATACTTTGCCTTACACTGATGCTTGCTGCATGCAGCGCCAGCAAGGCGCAAAAGAAAGACTATGCCAAAGCAGATATAAGTAAATTCATGAATACCATTACTGCTGCCGACCTTAAAAAGCACCTGTATATCGTAGCAAACGACTCTATGGAAGGGCGCGACACCGGTACCGAGGGCCAGAAGAAGGCAGGGCGCTACCTTATAAGCCAGTATAAAGCTATGGGCATTTCCTATCCTGCTGCCGCTACCGGTTGGTACCAGCCTGTACCTGCTGAATTTATGGCAAAGCCTTTTAGCCCTAAACTTAATGATTCTGAAAATAT
>Ga0247803_1000519_pt1 | contig 20779 bp, 20 predicted proteins | sample UWRJL014104B1_FD_180928 | JGI IMG/M metagenome (GOLD analysis project Ga0247803, IMG submission 180928) | Plant litter microbial communities from Arlington Agricultural Research Station in Wisconsin, United States - UWRJ-L014-104B-1 | ecosystem: Environmental > Terrestrial > Plant litter >...
TACAAACGAGTATTATGTACAATCTGAAAATCATCACCTCGACTGTCAGGCCGGGTAGAAAAGGGCCGCTTGTGGCAGCGTGGATTGCGGAAATTGCCAAAAAACACGAAGAGTTTAACGTCGAATTACTGGATTTAGGCGACATTAAGTTACCCTTGATGGATGAAGCAAATCACCCGACCATGCAAAAGTATGAGCACGAGCATACAAAAAAATGGAGCGCTTCGATTGATGAGGCTGACGCCTTCATCTTTGTGACCGCAGAGTATGACTTCAATTATCCCGCGCCGTTAAGAAATGCTTTGGAATACCTTTTTCATGAGTGGGGATATAAGGCGGCTGGAATTGTTAGTTATGGTGGAATATCAGCTGGGACAAGGGCAGCAAACAGCTTGAAGGCAGATCTCGCTACATTTAAAATTGTACCGATTTATGAGGCTGTGAATTTTCCTTTGTTCACTCAGTATATCAACGAGGAAGGCGAATTCGTGCCTACGGATAGTGCCTATAAAACAGCTGAAAATATGATCAGGGAGCTGGTGCGCTGGACAAAAGGGTTGAAAATTGTGAAGGAGAGCAAATAAACACTGTTACATTGTAAACCTGGGTTTCAGAAAATAAACTGCCTGGCTTTTGTATAAGCCGGGCCGTTTATTTTCTCTACTTTATCAGATTATTAGTCAGTGGCATAGTCCACTTTCTTTTTTTGAAAACTGTAAATCAGATAAAACAGCGCGGGAAGAATGAAAATACTCCCAATCAGCAGCGCAAGAGCCAGAGCTTGCATTGTTTTTTCTTGACCGCTGTGTTCGATTAGCGAAAGATAACCTCCGTTTTTCAAAATTACGATATTCGGATAATGACGATAGGTTGTTGTCAAAAGGATCATCGTAACCTGAAAACCAGCTAGCACCCTGATGATTTTCGATTTGCCTTTGTATAAAAGATACCATAGGAGCACCAGCGATAATGTAGCTGCTGAAATGGCGATAATGCCTATGGCGTTGCCAAACACCCAGTCAATGAGAGGAATTCCGTCAATTAATGCAGAAATGAATACAAGGATACCGCAGATTACTGCTGCAATGTTGAATGCTTTTGCTTTTAATTCAAAACGTTTTCGATCATGCTGATTGTCTGTTTCTCCAATCAAAAATACAGCGGCAAGAAACCCGCAGATTGAGACTGTGAACAATCCAACGGAAACGGAAAACCAGTGGAGCCAGCTGAAAATATATGCGTCCATAAAGTTTTCAGCCTTCGGATCGATATGACCCGATACGGCACTCCCGGCGATAATGCCCAGAAAAAATGGTGTGATAAAACTTGAATAGGCGAAAATGGGATTGTAAATTTCCTGCATATCGTCCTGCACCGCGTCATAATGCCTGAATGTAAAAGCGGTGCCGCGCGCGATAATTCCCAGAAGCATAATTGTCAGGGGAATATGCAGATAAACAGACATCGTGCTGTAAATGGTCGGAAAGCCTACAAACAAAATTACAATAGCAATGATCAGCCACATATGGTTTGCTTCCCAGATTGGGCCGATCGCCTCATAAAGCGTCTTTCTGGTTTGGATCTTATTTGCGTTTGAAGTAAACAGCTCAATAATTCCCGCGCCAAAATCTGCGCCTCCAAGAAGGAGATAGAGAAGGATTGCAGTCCAGAGATAAATAATAACGACGTATAACATTTCAATTTTCGTGTGAGTGAATTAATCACGGAATGACCCGCCTAAATTTCCCGATCAGTGCTTAGCTCCCGTCGGCAGATCGTAGAGTTTGTCTACCATCTTTATTTGTCTATACAACATAAAGGTGACAATCATCCCGAGCGAAACGTACATTGCGGTGAACATGTAAAATGAATAGCTGATACCAGGCATCGGTGTAACAGCATCGGCTGTCCTCATCACGTTATAAATGATCCACGGCTGCCTGCCAACTTCCGTTACAGTCCAACCCGCTTCAACGGCGATGAAACCTAAAGGTGTCGCGGCAACAAAAAGTTTGAGCAGCCAGTCACTTTGCAGCCATTTTTTCTTTTTAAACAAAGCAAGAAAATATAAAAATGCGATACCCATCATAGCCATACCAAGTCCGACCATGATCTGAAATGCGTAGTGTGTGATGGCAACCGGCGGCTGATTTTCTTCAGGAAATTTATCCAGGCCGGTTACTTCGGAATTAAAATCTCCGTGCGCCATAAAACTTAGCAGCCCTGGAATTTTTACACCGTAGTTTACCTCTTTGGCTTTTTCATCGGGAATCCCGCCAACAACAAGTCCGGCAGCTTTTTCAGTATGAAAATGGGCTTCCATTGCAGCCAGTTTTGCAGGCTGTCTTTTGGCGACATCCTTGGCGGAGATATCTCCGCTCAAAGGCTGGATTAACGCAGCTGCACAACCGAAAATAGCCGCGATGGTGAACGATTTTGTGTGAAAATATACATTTTGTCTTCTTACGATCATTAATGCATGAACACCAGCCACCGCAAAACCCGTGGCCGCAAAAGCCGCGATACACATGTGAAGTGACTGGGAAAACCATGCATCATTAAACATGGCTTTCATCGGGTCAACATTCAGATATTCACCGTTTACAAAATCGAAACCCGCGGGACTGTTCATCCAGGCATTTGCAGCAACGACCAAAATGCCGGATGCCAGTCCGCTGACACCTACGACTACGCCTGTAATCCAGTGGAACCATTTATTAAACCGGTCCCAACCGTAGAGAAAAAAACCAAGCGCAATAGCCTCGATAAAAAAAGCTGTACCTTCAAGAGAAAATGGCATCCCAAAAATCGGCCCGGCATGCTCCATAAATTTCGGCCATAACAGCCCCAGTTCAAACGACAATACAGTCCCTGAAACAGCGCCGGTGGCGAAGAAAATTGCAACACCTTTGCTCCATGCTTTTGTTATATTTTTATAGACAATATTGTCGGTTTTTAAATAATAGTAATGTGCAACAGCCATAAAGAAAGGCATAACCATCCCTATGCATGAAAAAATAATGTGGAACCCCAGAGAAAGTGCCATTTGAGATCTTGCGGCGATGAAATCATCCATAGGTTAGATATCATTAGGTCAGAAAATGTACTAAATATTTTTGAAAGTTTTCTGCCAGGTAAACTTTAAATGTTCATATTTATATAGATGGAAAATTCAAGTCGGTGAGCAGTTCTTCAAACGCCTCAAAGCTACTCAAGACTTTCCATAAGAACCACTTTATTTAAGAGAAAATACAAGAATAAATCAATGAATTGCAGTAAGAAAAAAGGAACGCCACTTTTAAAATAGAAGGCTTCGTCTGGTCATTTCTATAAACAAAGCGATTGCGGGTTGATGTCAGGAAAGAATCAATATTTATGAAATTTTTATTAAGCGCGATTTTTTTTGTTTTTAGCAGCGCTGTTTTCGCACAGATAAATTACATCCACGTTTCGCCTGCTGGTGATGATAAAAATACCGGAAAATCAGATAGCCCGGTTAAGTCAGTCGCAAAAGCAGTGGAATTGAGCCAGTCTTATGGCGGAACAAAAGTTAGTATCCTTTTGCAGCAGGGGACATATTATTTGTCCGCCCCTGTCGAGATAACGAATACAGAAAATTCTCCTGCAGAACTTGAAATTACTGCTGCAAATCGTCAAAAAGTAGTTATTAGCGCCGGACGTGTTTTGAGTACGGACTGGAGTCATTTCAAGGGCAATATATACCGAACTTCTGTACCGGAAGGAATCTCATTTGAGCGTTTTTTTGTCAATGGAATTCTACAAACTCTGTCGCGATATCCAAACCTGGATAAGCGTGCTAAAGTGTTTCGGGGGACAGCAGAAGATGCAACCTTTTACGTCCGTGTTTTAACCTGGGGAAATCCGGTTGGAGGATATGTACACGCGCTGGATGAAAAGAAGAGGGGTAGTCTGCATTACAGAATTACCGGCGTTGATGATACGGATAACCTCGAGCTCGACGGTGGCTGGCAATTTAAGAAGCCCGTCCATATGGCTGAAAAGGAACGTTTTGTAGAAAATATATTGGGAGAACTTGATGCTCCGGGCGAATGGTATCTGGATAAAACATTAGGAGTGTTGTACTACTATCCTTCTTCCGGTACAGACCTTTCAAAGGCAAAGTTTGAGGTGTCTAACCTTAAAAGTAGTTTTATTCTCAAAGGAAAAGATTCTGACCGACTAAAAAATGTAAAGATAAAAAATTTGAATTTTGTCCATAATGAAAGATCATTTATGGATAGTAGAGATACGCTGACTAGCAGTGATTTTTCGGTTTTTCGGGGTGGGGCAGTGCTATTTGAAAATACGCTGAATTGTTCCGTGGAAGCGTGTAGTTTTTCAGATCTTGGCGGAAACGCAGTTGTCTTAAACAACTTTAATGAAAACGGATCCTTGGCTGGTTGCTATATCTCCAATATCGGTGCGAACGGCGCCATGATTTTAGGTGATTGCAATAATTGTCTGATAGCAGACAATCTGTTTTCCAATATTGGAGTTATTGAAAAACAAGGTGTTGCGATCCTCCTGAACGCTGTTAAAAAAATTAACATAGAACAAAATACTTTTTTTGAAATGCCTGGCCCGGCAATAAGGGCCGAAAATTGTGATTTGAAGAATATTCAGATCAGGTTAAACAATCACTTCAATGACTATCAGGAACTCCGGGCAGCACCCGGTGAACAATCCTATCAATTTCAAAACGGTCCTGATAATCCAAAATCAGGCGTTCAAAATCCAGCTCTGAAAGCTTTGCTTTATAACCGGAACAACAAATAGACTTGAGCTGACAATCCAGAAATTAGTTATTGATTCTGCTGCTGCTGCATCTGTTTTTCTTTGAGTTTTTGTTTAACAATATCAGCGGGATATTTTAGTGCCAGTTCCCTGATTTCATAGCTAAACTGCGCGTAGGTTTCTTCCCATAATTTTGCCTCTCCCGCAGCATAATCGTAGAACCCTTTTCCATTTGCAATACCTTTTCCTCCGGCCTGGACGATATCAGAAATCAGTTTCGGGACTTCCTCACTGTTGTTCAACGTTGGTAATAAATCTTTCATCACCGCATAGTAGGCGGGTACGCCGGTAAGATCCATCCACCGAAAGATACCTACCATGGTCATGAAATATCCAGCATTATTCCGGCATGAACGGTCAATATCTTCAACGGTGGCATACCCACCCTCAACCAGACTGATCGCCTCGCGATACATTGCGTACATGAGCCGGTTGGTAATGAATCCGGCAATATCCTTCCGCACCAAAATTGGCTCCTTAGCCCAATGAGAGGATAATTCATAGAGATATTCTCCATATGCAATCGCACTGTCATCGCCGCAGATGATTTCCAGAAAACGCGTCGTGTGGGCCGGTATCGCCCAATGCAAACCAAAGAATCGCTCGGGATTTTTCGTCAGCTTTTGTAATGTACTGATCGGTATAGCGGATGTATTACTTGTCAAAATTGCATCGGAAGCTATGACGGATTCCACTTTTCCGTAAACAGACTGCTTGATGGCGATATCTTCCAGGGTGCATTCGATAACAAGTTTGCAGGCATAAAGATCTTCGTAGTTTTCCGTTATGAGCAGATTTCTCAGATAAAATTCAGGACTGTTGCCGACAATGCCATTCATCCGGGATTTTTCAAGGTCGTCCGTGATTCGCTTTTTGGCGTAAAGCAGATCGCTGCTCAATGGGGCGAGCGCAACCACCGGGTGGCCGGCTATCAGCATGCAGGTAACGATACTCGAACCCATCAGGCCGAGACCAACGATTGCTACGGGGATTTCTTTGGTATTCATATTGGGGCTTAGGAATGTTTCTTGGTGATTCTTTGTGATGCTTTAAAGTTATAGAGGAAATGTTTTGTCGAGACCCTAAGGATAGAATTTTTAAGATTTTCCTGGTGTTGTGTCATTCCGGCGCACAAAAAACACCCTGAAAATTGAATTTCAGGGTGTTTTAAAACCTTACCTACACTATATTATTTTGACCAGCTGTCTACTTCGCTTTCAACTTCCTGGCGTGTTTTTCCTAATTTTGATTGAAGTTTTCCCAGAAGCTCGTCTTCTTTTCCTTCCTCATAAAGCAAATCGTCGTCTGTAAGATCTGCATACTGCTGTTTGAATTTACCTTTCAATTCATTCCAGTTACCTTTTACTTGCTGTGTGAAAGCGCTCATAGCTATAATGGTTTAAGTTATTGATGATTTATTGCTTATGTATTAAGCCTTTCCACATATTCTAAATAAAGTATACCAAAGAAGAGGCGGGACTAAGAGCTCCGAGATTATTAAATTTGATTTACGACTATTTATTAGGCTTAGAAAATGTTGGTTTTAAGCCTGATACATTCATAACAATATGTTCTGAATGCCGATGTAAGTTATGTTTATAGCATCTTTCTTTCTTTTTTTATGTTTATTTTAACACAATCTTCTGCCCATCATTTTCCCTAAATTGTGAATTTTTCAGTTTTCCTGCTGCAAATAATCCCCAGTTAAATCGCTAGGCATTCGACAACAGTTTGTCAAGCCGAATAATGCTTTGAACCATCGAACGCACCGAATGGTAATTCACTTTCCAGGAATGGCTCATGTGCTTCCAGATCGGTTCACCCTGACTTGTCAGAAGCGGAAGCCATTCGCCGACCTTATGATGGATCATTTTGTCGAAAACAAAACGGTGAGTGGAATCGTAAGCTTTTAAGTATTTGCCATCACCGTAGATCCGATAGGCATCAAGCATTCCTATAAGCACCTCGGCCTGCTGCCAGAATTCCTTTTCACGATCGTATACCGCGCCGGCGTGGGAGCCTTCCACGTAAACTCCTCCAAATTCCCAGTCAATTCCATGATCAATCGCATGATCGAAGGATTGTAGGAGCTGGCTGTTATAATCATCATAGGAAATACCGCATATATCCAGGGCATGCATCAGCAGCCAGGCAAACTCAACATTGTGACCGTAGCTCGTATTATCTTCTGCTGAATTCTTTGAGCCATCTTCTGAAAATCTGTCCCACCCCCAGATTATATCGAATTTTATTTGCGGTGCGACTGTCCAGTCAGCCCAGAATTGAGGTATCCCGGTTCCATAGACCGGGTGCATAATTTTATTGATCAGCAATTGAATAATCTCATTTAATTTTCGGCGGTGCACCTGTTTACCACTTGCCTCGTATAAGGTTGTAAAGGCCTCCATAAGGTGCATATGTGCATCCAGGGTTTTTCGGTCACCACCGGCAGAACCTTCGCCTTTCAACTCCCAGTTCCTTGTAAACATTTCAAAATATCCTCCGTAATAAGTGTCAGCACCATAAACCTGTAAGAGTTCGAAGGTTTTTTCTGCATATTCCAGGCCGATAGGGTCCCCCGTCGCAAGTGTATATTCACTTAAACTATAAATAGCGAAACTGAGGCCGTAGACTATTTTTTCATCTATCTTAATATTTCCTTTTCGGTCCATCAGCCAGTAGAAACCTCCGTTCTCAGTATCCCACATTTTACTGATCAAAAAATCGACACCATGTTTGGCGATGGCCGCATATCGTCCTTGGCCATAACCTGCGCGATGTGCGGAAGAAAATGTAAAAACTGTTCGGGTTTGGGCAATCAGAGATTTTTCGTCTTCCCCGGAGTCATTTCCATTGTTATCGAAATGGGTAATATAACCTCCATTTTCTTTATCAACACAGCGACTTTCCCAAAATGGGAGCAGTTCCAGGGTTAAGTGATTATAGGCTTCTTCGCGATACTTTTTAAGCTGATCTACATTCATGTGCGGTTATAAGGATTTAAAGTTTATGCAATTAGTTTTTTTTACTTGCCAATAGCCTGGAAAATAGCCTTTTCAAATGCGACACGGAAATATGGTTTTAGTACTCCAATCCTATAAATATTGACTATCGAACCCGTGTTTTTATTGTTATAAATATTTTATTTTGAAATATTTTAATTTTGAAAAGTGTTTATTACGACAGCTTGGCTTTTTCTCGCCAAGCTATTTGCCAGTTGTAAGTTGTTATATTCTTTAAATATGCGATTATCATTGTAAGTCAAAATTTTAAGACAACTACTTTTAACCAAAGAAAATTGAGACCGAAGGCCCGGAAAGGGGATTGATTTTGGTTAAAGATTTGCAAATGCTGACACATACTTCGTAATTCGCAGATTATAATTTAATAACGCCGAACATGAGCAACGCCGAAATTGTAGAACTCCTCGAACTTACCGCCAAACTTCTGGAACTCCACGGAGCTGATCCGTTCAAGGTGAAAAGTTACGGTGTAGCCGGATTTTACCTGGATAAATATAAAGACGGCGAACTGGCACTTATGTCGCTTGAAGAGCTTACAAAACTGCAAGGAGTTGGCAAAAGTACTGCTGGCAAGATTATCGAAATCGTTCAGCGCGGGACCTTCAGGGAGCTGGAAGAATTGCTGGAAAACACGCCTTTGGGTGTTTTGGAAATGTTCAGTATAAAGGGGATTGGAGCTAAGAAAATTGCTGTTTTATGGAGAGAACTTGGCATTGATAATTTACATGAATTGGAGCTGGCCTGCCAAAGCGGTAAAATTGCAAAGGTGAAAGGTTTCGGAGGAAGTACCGAGCAGAAAATATTGGAATCTCTGGCTTTTTTGAAAGATCAGGCAGGAAAGTTACGAATGGATAAGGCACATGCAGTTGCTGACCTTATTGAGCAAGAATTAAAAAAGGTATATGAACAGGTTTCTGTTGCCGGAGAGGTAAGAAGAAAAGCTGAAACGGTAGAAACCATCCGCGTTCTTGTAGCGACCGTATCGCCTGCCGGTTTGCAAGAATCGATTTCAGGCATTGAGTTTCTGGAAAAAGATAATATTAATTCATCGCCGTTTATCTGGCGGGGAAAGGTAAAAGATATAGCTGTCCGCATTGAGATCCTTGCTGTTTCACCTGATAACTTTGTCAATGAATTGTTTCTGGAAACAGCTTCGCCTGAACATTTAGGCATTCAGACAGCGGCTGGAACATCGCTTTGGCGACAAGCAAAATACGAAGCCGTTGAATCTGAGGAAATCATTTACCAAAAAGCAGGGTTTCCTTACATCGTTCCGGAAATGCGTGAGGGTTTTGGTGAATTTGTATGGTCAGAGACTCACACGCCCGATCAATTGATCACATGGGATGATCTCAAAGGGATTTTGCATAATCATAGTACGTATTCGGACGGACAGCATACCCTTGAACAGATGGCGCTTTTTTGTCAGGAACTTGGGTTTGAATATCTGGGCATTGCCGATCATTCGCAGACCGCTTCTTATGCGAGTGGTCTGAAAGCAGAAGATGTTTTCCGTCAGCACGAAGAAATTGCAAGACTGAACGAACGTTTTGCGATGGCCGGACCAGAAAAACCGTTCAAAATATTAAAAGGTATTGAGTCGGATATACTGGGAGATGGTTCTCTGGATTATCCGGATGAGATTTTATCAAGCTTTGACTATGTTGTAGCATCCGTGCATAGCAATCTTACAATGACTTTGGAAAAAGCGACAGCAAGGCTTCTAAAAGCAATTCAAAATCCATATACAACTATTCTCGGTCACCCGACGGGTAGATTATTATTATCAAGAGAAGGTTATCCAATTGACCATAAGGTAATTATCGATGCTTGCGCTGCTCACAGGGTTGTCATTGAAATAAATGCGTCGCCCTGGCGTCTGGACCTTGACTGGCGATGGATTTCTTATTGCATGGAAAAAGGTGTTTTGCTTAGTATTAATCCTGATGCGCATAAAAAAGAAGGATATTATGATATGCACTACGGTGTAGCTGTTGCCAGAAAAGGCGGCCTGACGAGAGATATGACTTTCAATGCGTTCACCCTGGTCGAAATCGAGGAATATTTAAAAATGAGAAAAGGGTAAGTGATGAAAGTTTAACGTTCTAATTTATGAAAGCTTGTGTATGGATTATATTGAGCATACTCTTTTGCAATTGTAGCAATTCAGATCCACAGGTTAAAAATAGCGTGGATAAACTTATTAAGTTCAACGGTATAACAGCAAGGGATCTTGTTGGGGCTCCTATCGGTAACGCTGATCCGGACGACTGGAATTTTAACGACAAATGGATTGAAAATGAACTTTCTCTTTTTGGAACAAGCCTTTCAGAAGATTGTCCGCTGCCAGAATCTTACCGTATAATGGCCTATCCAAATCCGGCATCCAGTCAGGTAGAAGTGTATATTGATAAGCCAGATTCCGCCAGAATTGCTATCCGCGTAGTCGATCGGAATTTTAAAGTGCTGATGGCAGCAGACTCGTTGTATGCCAAATCAGCCAGATTTGATTTTTCTAAATTTGAAGTACAGGACACCGTACGGGTATATTATAAGATTATCAATAAATCCTGTGAATTCCGCGGGCATGGCGATATTTTTATAAGAAAATAAAATTATTCAGGATGGTCATCGCAATGTTCACAAATTGTTAAACACAGCGATGACTACCCTGATCCTACACAAACGGGAGAGTTTACTTTATTAATTTTAAGGATGGAGCATCCTTGATCATCCGTTTTTCGGGAATCAAATTGTCTTTAAACGGTTCGCTTATAAACGATTTAACGGATTTTGTCGCAGCCATCCTGGTTCCTGTCGGTGCCGGAATTCCAATCACATCCAGCGCTTTTCTAAGTAGTGTTTCATTTTCGTCACCAAAAGCTTTGTAGGGAATAACCGAATCTTCCACCTCATAGGTCGGGGCCATTCCGTTGACTGTGCCGTAGTCTGACTGATTATTTACATTTGCCGTCTGACCCAGCATTACATACATTCCCCATTTCCAACGGTTTTCGTCATCACTGATCAAAGAGCCAAAAAGATTTTTGCCATAGGTATGTTCACCAATCGTAACGACTTCCATATAAGGTCGAAGACCATTGATGACAAGCTCACTGGCCGACGCAGTTCCATTTGACGTCAAGACAAAAACACGGTTCAGATTTGAGCCAATATTATTTCCCTCATCCTGGAAATTATAATTCAGCGCTGTGGTCCCGTACTTACTTTGCCAGTAGGCGATATATTTGTCGTTCCATTGCTCTTTATAAAAAACTTTTGAACTGGACACATTTTTACCAATAAGTGACGCAAGGGTTTCCGCAGAGCTGATGTATCCACCTGGATTAAACCGAAGATCAACAACCAGTTCATTCACACCTTTACTTTTAAAATCGGCGAATACCTGACGCAGCTCGTTGTCATATTTCTCTGCATTCCCGGTCGTTCCTGGTACAAATTGTGTGTAAACAAGGTAACCGATCGTTTTACCGTAAGCGGTTTTAGAGATTACAGTTGAAAACAGAACCGGATCTTCGCTTATTTCTGCCTTGGTTACTGTTATCGTTTTAGAATTATCTGCTGTCAAAGTAGTACCACTAAGTGTACCTAAGGTAAAGGTTGCCGTTTCGCTGCTACCAAAAAGGGTAGAATAATTGCTTGCCGTCAGTTGCGTGCCGCCCACTTTCATAATAATGTCTCCACGCTTTAAACCAGCCGCTTCGGCCGGACTGCCTTTAACGACATAACTCAAAAAAGCCGCAATATTTGACTTGCTGTCGTCTGTATACGAAAGTGTATAATTAATGCCGAAAATTTTACTAACGCCGTTAAACTCGTTGGTCAGCGCGTCTATATCATCGGTTATCATCGAAAACCGGTCGGTTGTTGTTCGCTGATAAATTAGTTTTTCGAAATACTCATTGGGATTAAGTTTATTGTTCAGACTACTCTCCACGGGCATATTCTTGTACCAAAAATATGCGTCATTCATTACCTCATATATCCAGCTGTTCACTGCCTGGTAATCTGTACTGTCGGTAGTTTCTGTTATAGGATCGACATCTTTATCCTTGCAACCTACCATTGAAATGGCTGCGACAATAAACCCAATTTGGCTGAACCTTTTAAAATTTAACATATTTAGTCAGATTAAAATTGAGTAAGCTTCTATGCATAGATGAAAAATTGCTTGTAAAATTTGGATGCGCACAATTGATATTACGTGGGAATAAAATTAAGTGTGGCGATATGCCAAAATTTAATTTTTAGAAGGTAAGATCGCTGATGCCGAAATCTGGGGCAACTGTAATATTATTATAACTGATTGGTTACAAATCGCGCGGTTGTGTTATCTTCGGATGGAAATGCCGCCAATCAGAGCATATTTACAATTTCATTATTCATAAATCATTAATTAAAATTAAGATGTTGATTATACGGTTTACCCTTTTTTTGATAGCAAATTTTCTTGTCACTGTCGCATCGCTATCAGCTCAGACTGTTGTGCCTTTTGAAATGGCTCCAAGCGGTCATATAATGATTAAAGCAAAAGTGAATGGAATAGAGGGAAATTTTATTCTGGATACGGGCGCAGGGATAACGCTTTTGACTAAAAAGTTTTCATCAAAATTGTCAAACGTACATAGACTTAACCGTGAGTATACGGCGTTCAGAGCGACAGGAGAAAAGATCACGGCAGATTTATACACTACAGATCAAATCATGATTGGAGATTTTAAAGATCCCAATCCAAAATTAATGATATTTGACGTTGACTTTGGCCTGATCGATGGCCTGATATCTTTAATGACATTTCAAAATCAACCTTTTACTATTGACTATGAACAGAAAAAAGTAATTATAGAAACAGCAGGAAGTTTTAACGCCAAAAAAGCAAAGGGATATATCCTGCCTTTGCAAATTGAAAGTTCGAGAGACATTACCCTTGATATTTTTACTTTTGTTCAGGTCAATCAAAAACTGACGTTGCAGTTTTTGATTGATAGTGGAGCTGGAACAAATGTCTTTCACATCAATGCAAATTATTTAAAAGAGCTCGGTGTGGATGTTCAAGATACAAGTAAAGTTGTACGGACAATGCGTAAAAGTGAATTTAATAAAGAGATAGAAACATCCATTTATAGTACCAGAATTTCGGAAATTTCAGCCAGAGACTTTCCTCAAATTCACGTTTCGGAGCCCAAAGTTTCCTTTATCGAAGGTCTGATTTATGATGGAACTTCGTCTTTGAACTGGTTTGGAAAGACAATTACAATTAACATTGGGGGAAGAGAAATGATCGTGGCGAAGTAAAGTAAAGTTAGCTTGGATGTTAAGATTGTTGATTCATAGAAAAAGACTGCGCTAACACAGCCTTTTTCTATTGCAATAGCATTCATTATATTATTTGCCCGTTTAATCTACCCGAAAATGCAGGATATCTCCGTAAATGACCGAATCGTCGATGAGTATGGCATATGCCCTATAATATATATTATTCGTGCATAATTGCGGCCCTATTTCTTCTTTGTAACCGGTACTTGCGGGTAGGTCAAAGACAACTTTTAAGTTCGTCTCAACCGTAGGAGTTGGCGTCAAAGGACTGTGGCCATCAAAATTTGCACTATAAACCGCACCATATTCTTTTACCGGTAACTCACCGGTTCTGACGACATCCAGAGCGAAGACGATCGAGCATTTCAATTGGTTTGGGTTTGAAAAAATCGGCAATGTTTTTAATGCTATTTTTTCAGGAATATCATGATCAGTGCATGACAAAGAAAGTGCAACCAATACCATCAGCATGGTAGTCAAAGACCTGGGTAATTTCTTCATAGAGACTGCTTTAAGTGGAGAAAACGCGAAGGATAGTGTAAAATTAGTATATATCCTGCTTGTTCATGATGTTCGATAGTGGAAAACCATCATAAGTCTTCCTGTAATGATTTCGCGGTTGGCAAGGTTTATTCAGCGGTGATGAAAAGTTCTACTCAGCCTGGCCAAAGACTGACCGTCGAAGAGGAAATCAATCATGATGAGTAAGGAAAAGTCTTAAAAAGAAATAGGAACTCCGGAGCCCCGGAGTTCCTATAAGCAACATTTCTACCTAATTCATTTTTGAAATGAATTGGCCGCAAAATTACCACAATTGTTATAAAAGTTGTAACGAACTATCAGGAATATTGAAAATTAGACTAGGTTTTCGCGTCAGATTTACGTTTGTCACATTCGAAAATTGAATCTCCGCTTTGTATACCAATCTATTCATTTTGTATAATTTCTTAAAATCAGAAAGCCTCAACTTTGTCTTATTAAAAACTTCATTAAACAAGTCAATTTTATGAGCAGTATTAAAAAGGTAAAATTAGGTAATCAGGGATTGGAAGTTCCGGTTGAAGGTCTTGGTTGCATGGGGATGACCACCCTTGCAGGACAAGATATCTATGGAACAGCGGATGAGCAGGAATCAATAGCAACCATTCATCGCGCGTTGGAGCTGGGTATAAATTTTCTTGATACGGCAGATTTGTATGGGCCTTTATTAAATGAACGTCTGGTTAGTAAAGCTATTTCGGGAAACAGGGACAAGTATCTGATTGCAACGAAGTTTGGATATGAGGTAGATGACAATGAAGAGCTCACCTGGCGTATCAATGGTCGGCCGGATTATGTGAAAAAGGCTGTTGAACGTTCTTTGAAAAATCTTAAAACGGACTATATTGACCTGTATTATCTGCACCGTGTCGATCCTGAAACTCCTATCGAAGACACGGTAGGAGCGATGGCCGAGCTTGTTCAGTCCGGTAAAGTTAAATATATCGGTTTGTCCGAAGTTTCAGCCAGCACTCTTAGGAAAGCAAATTTGATCCATCCGATCACAGCAGTACAAACCGAATATTCGCTTTTTGAGAGAAGCGTTGAAACTAACGGATTGTTTGAAACCATCAGTGAATTGGGAGTGGGTTTTGTTTCTTATTCACCGTTAGGACGCGGATTTTTGACTGGTGATATTAAAAGTCCTGATGATTTTGACGCAAAAGATTTTAGGAGAAACATTCCCCGCTTTCAGGGTGAAAATTTTTACAAGAACCTGGATCTTGTAAACGAAATAAAAATATTAGCTGAGTCGAAGCATATAACGCCATCTCAATTGGCAATAGCCTGGACTCTTGCAAAAGGCACTGTGCCGATACCAGGAACAAAGCGGGTAAAATATTTAGAGGACAATGTTGCTGCGGCGTCTATCGTTTTCTCCGAAGAAGAACTCAGGCACCTGGAGTCGATCGTTCCGGCCGGTAAGATTGCGGGAGATCGTTATGATCAAACGTCGATGTCTGGTGTAAATTTATAGATATCTTTAAACAAGCAACAGGAAAGCGTTATCTTGATATTCGCTTTCCTGTTGCTAATATTCTCAGATGAAAAAAACAGATTCCGGTCCGATCATCATAAATTCTCTGGCTGACTACCATGCGTTGATTGGTATACCCAAGCCAGAGCACCCACTGATTAGTGTGATTGAAGTGAAATGCAATCCGGATATGCCGGATCTTCCGTACGATAAACTGATCATGAATTTTTACAATATTTTCTTAAAAAGAAATGTTAGTAATGCGCTGTTTTATGGTCAGAAATATTTTGATTTTAGCGACGGGATCATGGGATTTTCTTTGCCCAAACAAGTTTTTACGTTAAACCGAGAAGCGGATTTTTCCAAGATTTCTGGCTGGATGATTTTGATTCATCCCGATTTTATACGGAAATATGAACTTTCAAAAAGGATAGGTTCCTATGGATTTTTCTCTTACAATGTAAATGAAGCGCTTCATCTTTCAGAAAAAGAAGAACAAATCATTGAGCGGATCATGACGGATATCAGAACTGAATATCGTCAGCCAATCGATGCTTTTAGCCAGGATGTCATTATATCGCATCTTGAAGTCTTACTCAATTATTCAAACCGATACTACAATCGACAGTTCATTACCCGAAACAGCTCTGAGGAAGATCTTATTGTCAGATTCGAGGAACTGACCAAAAATATTTTCCAGCAGGAATTGGTCAGTCAAATCCCGTCAGTGAATGAAATTGCAGGACAGCTGAACGTTTCTTCCCATTATTTGAGCGACATGCTCCGGTCTTTGACGGGTATGAGCGCACAGCAGCATATCCACAATCTGCTCATTGAAAAGGCTAAGGAAATCTTGCTGACTACAAATCTTTCCGTTAATGAAACTGCATTTAAACTAGGCTTCGAATACCCGCAATATTTTAACCGCTTGTTCAAAAGCAAAACCGGCCTGACGCCAGCAGCCTTCAGAAAAGAGTTAACACACAATTAAAACCTTAATACAATAAAAATTTAAAGCGAATTGTATTGCTGCAAGAATCAAAACATTTAAATATAGATAGAGCTTTATTAAGTTATTGATAATTTTTGACCTTGAAATAATTTGACTGCGTTTAATAATTATTTCGATTATAATTTGCAGGTATCCGGTCATTGGATATATCTTTATTATGTCAAATCCCTCGGTCAATAACTTCCATGAAAGTATCCTCACCAGAAGCAATTTTTTTTGCCGTTCTTTCTTCGATTGTAATAATATTTTTCATCTCCTATCCCATTATGGGTTTTGGTGATCCGGCCAATTATAGTTTTGCTTATTTCATGGCCTGGTTTCAGGATTTTCAATATTTCTGGACGTGCGGGTTTTTAATACTTGGTGCATTCTTCTACATCTTCTATAAAATAAATATACCCGGTGCTGACGAAGGGGACTTTTCGAATATTCTGATTAACAGACCGTTTGTGACGGTTGATGTGGACGCACCGGATCTGTTTAAAATTAAGAATATCGGAACTGCTCCGGCAATCAATGGAGGTTACCGTTTTTTTTATAAAAATAGATGGAGTGAAATTCAGAGCACCTGTTCTGTCATGCAGGGAGAAGAGTTTGTCTTTGTCAGAGCAAATAAAGCTGAGTTTACCGGATTTGAATATAACGATCTCGATGGTAATATTTACAGCTCAGTAAGCCACTTTTTTGAGCCTGATTCTATCTATAAAAGCACTTATTTCTTCGATTGCGGTCTTGAAAAAATCAACAGAAGAGCTTTGAACAGACGCATGAATGTGAAACCTTTCGGGTTAAGAAAAAAGGCAAAAAAATTCTTTGTGGCTACGAAAATTTTCAAGCAAGCCATTTAAGGTCTTACTTGTCAAAAGCAGAAGAAAAGGTGTGGTAATAAAACTGGTAGGTCATAACTAAATTCGATCAAATAGTTATCGTCTTGATTTGCAGGATTCCTCCGGTTTTCGCTTTCAGCCAATAAGTTTTCGGATAATGACAATGATCAGATTAAGTACTACGCTGACAATAATCAGGGTTGTGATGGGAAAGAAGAACTTGAAATTTTGACGTTCAAGACGGATGTCGCCCGGCAATTTACCAAGCCATTGAAGCTTATTTCCCAACAGATAAACAGCGGCTCCCAGAATGACAAGAATGAAACCCGCTGCGATAATGTATTTTCCCGTACTCTGAGACATTTTTATAAGTGCTTATAATCGATTTCTAAAAAATCCTCAACGTCTTTTAGCCAAAAATTCTGGATAAATGCCTCATGATCTGCATGACTGGAATATCTGTCATAAGTTTGCTGATCCGAAAATTCCATGGTTAATCCAAAATCAAATTTATTTTTTGGGCTGACTTGCCTCAGACATTGAAAATTTTGAACGCCCGGTATCGATACCAGAGATTTTGCCGCGTTCAGAAACGCGGTTTCTTGTGAAGAACCTTGGGGATGTTTAAGTTTGAAAATTACAGAATGCTGGATCATAGGGTTCTTGATAGTTTAATCGGATCGTGAAAATATGGTCAGGAAATTAAGTCATCACTGACTGGAAAAGCAAATTTGAGCATAAAAAAGCGGTTATCCCAATTTGAGATAACCGCTTTTTATTTGACAAAATAATTATTTTGCCGGTGTGATAATGATGTTTCTATACTCAACCGGACCGTGGTCTCCCTGAATGTAAAGCGGGCCAGGTTCGCCCTCATTACTGTCGAGTGCACCACCAGTGATACCAGGAATTTCCTGATTCGTGATAACAGTTTTACCATTGACAACCAGCGTTAACATTCTGCCAATCAGCGTAATGTCAAACGACTGCCACTCACCTGGTTCCTTCGCCATCATTTCGCTGGGACTGATAAATCCGTAAACTGCCCCAAGCTGATCAACGGCGGGTTCCAATCCTTTTCCATCCGTAACCTGCATCTCGTAACGTCCGCGCAGGTATACTCCGCTGTTACTTCCCTTAGGAATACGGAATTCAACATGAAGTTTGAAATCGTTGTACTTTTCGTCTGTGATCAAATTAGCGCCTGATTTATCACTTTTCAGTACACCATTTTCAGATACCCACTGGTTTGCACCAACGGCATGCCATCCTTTGATCGTGTTTCCGTCGGTTAGTTTTACAGCTTTTCCCCAGACAGGAGGTGCTGTTCTTCTAAGAGATGGCGCGCGCACACCAGTCCAGCTATAAGTTTTACCTTCTGGCGTTGTCAACGAGCCACTGATTTTTTCTCCCTGTAAAGTTCCTTCAAGAGAAAGATCTTTATCTCCTTTTTCCCATTGCGGGGGAATGGAGAAATTGAATTTGCCGTCTTTGAAGTGTACTTCCGATATGGGGCGCGCGCTTCCCGAAAAGGAAACGAACTGGCCAATCAGCGTGTGGTTACCTGAATGTCTCACTTCCAGCCAGGACGGTGATGGTTTGCCCGCTAAATCGACAGTGATGTCCCATCTGCCTTCCAAAGGCGATGCAAGGGGTTTTGCGTTTGCATTATTGACATGGCAAACAGCTAACAATAGGGATAATGCCGGTAATAAAAGTCTTCGGGACAGTTGGCGTAGGTTGGTTTGGACTAATCTGTTCATATAATTTTTATATTGAAAGGCGTCAATTTACTTATAAAAATTAAATAAACGGTTTACTTCCGTATCAAATCAACCACCGCCAACTTTGGCTTGTTCGGGGGCTTCGTTGTATCCGCCAGAACGATCACTCATACCAGCATCGCTTTTAAGATTATGGCCCGCAACTTCGCCAGAATTTTCAAGATGAGATTTTAAACTGTCAAGCGCCGTCCGCCAGGCATCTTTATGCGATTTAACGACGTCATCATTTTGAAGTTCTTCTTGTTTGACATGAAGAATACTCCCGTTTTCAGTGCCTTCAAATCTGATCGTCAATTTATACAGCTCCTGAGGAAGATCATTTTTGTATTCCCAATTCCAGGAGTAAACCAATTTTTCGTTCGGTTTTACTTCCTCATAATTCCCCGTTACCTTAAAATCTCCGCTCTGGAAATCGTAGGAAACCACGCCCCCGTCATTCAATTCGTTGGTAACCTTTTCGAGTGACTCGCCCATCGGACTCCACCATTTTTTTAGGTGGTCAGTTTCCGTCCACGCCTGGTATAAGGTTTCAACAGGCGCTGAAAACTCTTCACTCAACTCAATGATATTGGCATTTTGTTGCTCAGTCATAACATAAAAATTTAGCTGTACGAGATAAACATTGATCCTAAATCAAATTTTTATCTTATACAGCTATAAAATAGTGTGCCTTAGCTAAACGGGAAAATAAATACTGAAAGTTGATCCGGCTCCTGGTTCACTCAAAGCAGATATTGCTCCACCATGATTGGCCGCAACACGTTCACAAATCGATAGTCCTATACCAGTACCTGCAAATTCACTACGACCGTGCAGCCGCTGAAATAATTGGAAAATTCGTTCGGCGTATTTTTGTTCAAAACCGATCCCGTTATCTGTGACATCAATCTGATGATACATTTGTGTGATTTGAGAAGGTTTTACTGTCATCGGAAGTTCATTGAAGCTTACTATTTTGTAAGTAACCGATATGACCGGCGGCTGACCTTTTTGCCGAAACTTTAAAGCGTTGGTTAATAGGTTTTGGAAAAGTTGTCCAAGCTGCGAATCATCACCCATGATTACCGGTAATTTGTCAATCGTTATCGAAGCTTCGGTCTCCTGAATGGTTAGTTCAAGGTCCGACAATACATTTTTTACAATGTCCGACAATGAAAGAGATTCTGTAACATCCCTTTGATTTGATATTCTTGAAAAGGCCAGAAGATCCTCGATCAATCCTGACATACGAGCTGCTGCGGTTTGCATACGCTCGATCAGATTTACTCCTTCGCCTAGTCCGTTAGAATAGCGATTAATCAGCAAATTTCCGAAAGACTGAATTTTTCTGAGTGGTTCCTGTAAATCGTGAGACGCTACATAGGCGAACTGCTGCAGACTTTGGTTCGATTGGATCAGCAAATTATTCGACTGAGCTAAATCTTCATTTGTAGCCATGTATTCCTCGTTAATTGCCGCGAGTTCTTCATTCATCGTTTCAAGCTCCTCCGTTCGCTGCTGAACGAGTTGTTCGAGCGTCTGTTGAACCTTGTGCTGTTCAGTGATATCCTGAGCAATGCCGATCAGTTTGTATGGTTTTTTATCCTTATCAAAAAATGTTTTAGCCTTGGAACGAATAAAACGTCTCTGTCCGGAAACCACATTTTCAACCAAGTGCTCTTCATCATAAATGCCTGTTCCTGCGGGATCCAGGGCCTGCTGTAATGCTAATCGTATCCGGTCACGGTCTTTTTCAGGAATGTAGCCCGTGCCAACATCAAAGTTACGGGCATCGCCCATTACCCCGATCCAGTCCTTCATCCTTTCTCCATAACCTATATCACCCGTTTCCGGATTTATATTCCAAGTCGCAAGTTCTGCCAATTCGACCGCATCCCTTAAAACCTGTTCCGCCTCCTCAATTTTCTGTCTGGCGAGTACCTGGGCGGTCACCTCAATAGCAGTCACCAAAACACCATAATTTT
>Ga0247803_1000520_pt1 | contig 20743 bp, 17 predicted proteins | sample UWRJL014104B1_FD_180928 | JGI IMG/M metagenome (GOLD analysis project Ga0247803, IMG submission 180928) | Plant litter microbial communities from Arlington Agricultural Research Station in Wisconsin, United States - UWRJ-L014-104B-1 | ecosystem: Environmental > Terrestrial > Plant litter >...
CAGCGCGCCGTCTTCTTCCCTCACGGCCTCGGCGGACGCCTCTACTGGTTCGCGATCCTGCCCTTCCACGGGGTGATCTTCGCCGGCATGGCGAACCGCATCACGCTCGAGGCCGAGAAGAGCCCCGCCCCCGAAAGGGGGCGGCGCGTCAGATAACGGAATGGTAACGGCGTCGCTATAGTTGCTGCATCCCGACTGCGATTCGGGCGAACCCGAACCAGAACGGACTGTCGATGGCGACAACCCGGGCGCTACCCCCGCTTACCCGCAGGCGTACCCGCACCATCTCGGCCTCCGCGCTCGCCGCGGCGCTCGTGCTGCTCATCGTGTTGAGCGCGAGCCCCGCGAGAGTGCACGCGGAGAGCGTCTTCGGCACCCTCCGCAGTCCCGGGCAGCCGGCGCTCATCGCCGGTCATCGGGGCGACCGGTCGGCGGCTCCCGAGAACACGCTGCCGGCCCTGCAGGGGGCGCTCGACAGCACCATGGACTTCGTCGAGACCGACCTGCAGCTCACCGCCGACGGTGTGGTGGTGCTGATGCACGACGAGACCGTCGACCGCACCACCGACGGCTCAGGGGCCGTGGCCGACCTGAGCTACGCGCAGATCCGCGCACTCGACGCCGGCACCTGGTACTCGCCGCAGTTCGCCGGGGTCACGGTGCCCACGCTCGAGGAGTTCCTCGGCGTCTTCGCCGGATCGAGCAAGCAGGCGCTGCTCGAGCTCAAGGGATTCTGGACCGTCGACCAGGTCCGCCTCGTGGCGAACCAGGTCAACGCCAGCGGCACCCAGCACCGCGTCACCTTCGCCAGCTTCGACTTCACCACGATGATGAACCTCCGCACCGCGGCGCCGTCCATCCCCCGCGTCATCATCCAGCGGATGCTGCCCGCCGATCCGGTGGCCCTCGCAGAGCACTTCCGGGCGATCGCGATCCTCACCAGCCCCGCGTCGATCGAGGCGGACCCGACGGCGGTCGCCGCGATGCACGAGGCGGGACTCGGGCTGTTGCTCTACACGTTGAACAGCAGGCAGCGCTGGTCGGAGGCTCTCGCGCTGGGGGTCGACGGCATCGTCACCGACAAGCCCAGCAACCTCGACGAGTGGCTGGCCGAGACGGCCCCCGGCACCTAGGCGTCTACAGCTCGCCGACCAGCGTCGTGTAGAACCGCACGCCGCGCAGCCACGACTCAACGCGTATCCGCTCGTTCATCGCGTGCAGGGTTCCGCGTTCCTCGCCCGACATCTCGAACGGGCTGAAGCGGTAGACGTGGTCGCTGATGCGGGTGAAGTGCCGGCTGTCGCTCGCCCCGAGCATGACGTAGGGGGTGACGATGACCTCGTCTTCGCCGAAGGTCTGCCGCACAGAACGCGACAGCAGCTCCCAGGCGGCGCCGGTCGTGGGGGAGACGGGGGAGGGCTCCGACGGCAGCAGCGCCTCGACGCGCACCGCCGGGTCGGCGATGGCCGAGCGGATGTGGCGTTCCGTCTCCTCCACGGACGACCCGACCGCGATGCGCACGTTGACCATGGCCTCCGCGCGTTCGGCGAGGGCGTTGGCCGCCTGGCTGCCGCTCAGCTGCGTCACGGCCTGCGTCGTGCGCACCATCGCGCGGGTCTCGTCGCTGAGGCGCGTGAACACGCGCAGCATCAGGGGACCGGTCAGCCAGAGGTTTCCGAGCGCCCAGCGCATCGGTCCGGTGGCGTGGGCGCCGACGGTGCGCAGCATCTCGACGTTCGTCGGCGAGAACCGGGCGGGAAAGGGTCGGGCGTTCAGGCGCACGATCGCGCGCGCGAGCCGCGCCGTGGCGGTGAGCCGGGGCGGGGTCGACGCGTGGCCTCCTTGCTGGTCGACGGTGAGGGCGACGGTGGTGATGCCCTTCTCGCTCACACCGATCACCGCTGCGGGCTTGGAGACCCCAGGGAAGACGCCCTCGACGACGGCGCCGCCCTCGTCGAGAACGAGGGCGGGCCGGACGCCCCTGGCCTCGAGCGTCTCGACGATCGCGATCGCGCCCGCTCCCGTGGTCTCCTCGTTGTGGCCGAAACTGAGATAGACGTCGTTGCGGGGGCGGAAACCCGCCGCTGCGCGGGTCTCGACGGCCTCGAGGATGCTGACCAGCGCACCCTTGTCGTCGAGGGTGCCGCGCCCCCAGATCACGTCGCCGTCGCCGTCGTCGACGACCTCCGCGGAAAAGGGCGGGCGTGTCCAGCCCTCGTCGGTCGCCGGCACGACGTCGTAGTGCGCCATCAGCACCGTGGGCGGGCCGTCCTCGCGACCGGCCCAGCGGTAGAGCATCGAGTGCCCGCCGACGATCTCCCGCTCGAGCGCGGCGTGCGTCGCCGGATACAGCTCCGGCAGCGCGGCGATGAAGGCGTCGAACTGCCCCCAGTCGGTCTGCGCCTCGTCGATCCGCGACACCGTGGGAATGCGCACCAGCCGCCGGAATCGGTCGATCGACCCGGCCATCGAACCGGCCGCCGAATCGGCCTCCGTCGCACTGCGCTCACTCGGGGCATCGCTCATGCCCACGAGCATATTGCCCCGGTGCCGTTCGCCCGGTTGGCAACCCTCACCGACCATCAGGCGGGCTCGACTACAGTAGCCCGATGAGCAAAAACCCTGGGATGGATGTCACGGCTGTAGCGTCGTCGTGGCCGCGCACGCTGTCGCGTAGCGACGTCGTTGTGCACAAGGGTCAGTTGACCCTCGTGAACGACCATCTCACCCCGCTCGAGTCGATGGTCGACGACCTGCTCTTCGTGCGTCGTGTGCTCGACGAGGCGGGGCTCGAGTACCTGCTCGTGCGCGGAAACGACGCGCGACCGGTGCTCGCAGTAGACATCCGCGACCGTCTCGTCCTGCAGTCGGCGCTGGCGACGGCGTCGGCCACCGAGCCGTTCTACTCGAAGACCGTCGACCCGAACGCCGGACCGGCCCTGTTCGTGGCCGACGGCCGGCTGTCGGCCGACGACAAGGCCCGGGTCTTCCGCCTCTTCCGCCCGCGCATCGAGCCGCGCGGACGCCTGCGCTACGGTGCGTCGACGGGCGTGCAGGTGGAGCTGTGGACGTTCGGCGAAGACGAGATCGTCGCCCCCGTCGAGAACTCTCTCACCCGCACCACCATTCCCCGCTCGGAGCTGGTGGAGTCGACGGTGGAGCGCTACGGCACCACCTGGCGTACCGCCGAGCCCATGTTCAACCGGCTGGCCTCCGACGTCACCTTCGACATCGACATCGTCTTCTCCTGGGTCGACGGCACCGACGTGGAGTTCCAGCGCGCCCGCGCCCGGCGCATGGAGAGTTACGTGGTGGGGGAGGGCGACGACCACGAGGCCCGGTTCCGACAGATCGACGAGCTGCGCTACGCCCTGCGCTCCGTCTACGTGTTCGCGCCGTGGATCCGCCGCATCTTCATCGCCACAGACTCGCCGATGCCGCACTGGCTCGCCGACCACCCCAAGGTGACCGTGGTGCGCAGCGAGGAGTTCTTCTCCGACCCGTCGGTGCTGCCGACGCACAACTCGCAGGCCGTCGAGAGCCAGCTGCACAACATCCCGGGCCTGGCCGAGCACTTCCTCTACTCGAACGACGACATGTTCTTCGGTCGCCCGGTCACCCCCGACATGTTCTTCTCGCCCGGCGGCATCACCCGCTTCATCGAGGCGGAGACCCGCATCGGGCTCGGGTCGAGCGCGCCCGAGCGCAGCGGCTTCGAGAACGCCGCGCGCGTGAACCGCAACGTGCTGCTCGAACGCTTCGGCGTGACGATCACGCGCCACCTCGAGCACTCGGCCGCTCCGCTGCGCAAGAGCGTGCTCGCCGAGCTCGAGCGCGAGTTCCCCGAGGAGTTCTCCCGCACCGCAGCGAGCGCCTTCCGCAACCGCAACGACATCTCTGTGACCAACTCGCTGTACCACTACTACGCGCTCGTGACCGGTCGCGCCGTGGCGCAGACCGCGGCCCGCGTCAAGTACGTCGACACCACGACGCGTGCTGGGCTCAAGCTCATGGACGGGCTGTTGAGGAAGCGCTCCTACGACATGTTCTGCCTGAACGACGGCAGCTTCCCCGAGGTCGAGCCCGAGGAGCGCACCCGCGCGGTCAAGACGTTCCTCAACCTGTACTTCCCGATCGTCGCCCCGTGGGAGAAGCCGGCCGCCGTCACCACCGAGCAGGCAGGCTAGCACCGAGCAGGTCGGCAAGCACCGAGCAGGTCGGCAAGCACCGAGCAGGCCGGCTAGCACCGAGCAGGCCGGCTAGCACCGAGCAGGCCGGCTGGCGCGCTACTTCAGGGGCGCTACGATCCGCTCTGCGTCTAGAGAAGCCGCGTCGAGCTCCACCGCACGGATGATGTCGATCGGCACGGTGAGAACGGTCTCCTCGTCGATGGCGTGCGCCGCGGCCGGCGCGATCCGCACTCCCTCGCGGCGCAGGATCGCGGTCGTCTCGTCGGCGCTCACGTAGCTCACGGGGGCGTGAACGCCCAGCGGCACGACGGAGTGCAGCACCGTGTCCTGGTAGACGTGCACGAGGTTGAAGGCCTGCGCGCCGTTGCGGGCGCGGGTGCCGCCCACCGGCACGTTCAGGTCCTGCGTGTAGCAGGTGGCGGATGCCACGGACACGGGGATTCCCGCGAACGTCGCCGTCGACGAGTAGTGCAGGTGGCCGGCGATGATGCTGCGCACGTCGGAGCCGTGCAGCACCTCCGCGAGCCCCGACTGGTCGCGCAGCTCGACGAGCACGGCGAGGTCGAGCACGCTCGGGATCGGCGGGTGGTGCAGCGCGAGGATCGTGCCGTCTGGCGCGGGCGTGCTGAGCTCCTCGGCTAGCCAGTCGAGCTGTGCGCTCGTGATCTCGCCGTAGTGATGGCCGGGCACGGAGGTGTCGAGCGAGATGATGCGCAGGCCGTTCACGTCGTAGACCCGGTCGACGGGCGCCGCGAGCTGGTCTGCGCCGAGGTGGCCCTGGTCGAGGAGCTCGGTGCGGAACGCGCCCCGGTCGTCGTGGTTGCCCATGACCCAGACCACCTGGGCGCCGAGCCTGGCCGCAGCCGGCTCGAGGATCGACTTGAGCTGCTGGTAGGCGAGCGGGTCGCCCTTGTCGGCGAGATCGCCGGTGACGACGATGGCCTCCGGCCTGCCGCCCGACGCCTCCAACTCGTCGAAGAGCTGACGCAGATTGCGCTCGCTCTCGACGGATCCGTAGAGGGGGCCCTCAGCCACGAAGTGCGTGTCGCTGAGATGGAGTATGAAGTGGTCCGGCCGAGAGTATTCAGCCGTTCGGAGGCTCATGCAGCCCATTCCATCAGAGGTTTGCTGGACAAACGGTAAACGCGGGCTGGCGGGTCGGAAAATAGAGGACAAAAAGCGAACGATTGTCTCGGAATCTGCGAGCCGGGGGCCGACGGTAGGCTTCAGGGGAGATGAGCGCGTCGTACCCCACACCACAGTTCACCCGCCCGGCGCTCGCACCGGGCATTCTCGGGGCTGTAGCGCTGCTCGCCGGTGTCGCCCTCGTGCAGTCCGACACGTTCACGGTCATCCGCTACGTCGCGAGCATCCTCGCGCTGATCGTGATCGTCTTCGCCTGGAACGCGAAGCAGTGGTGGTGGATCATCGGGCTCGCCCCCATCGTGATCGCCTGGAACCCGGTCGTGCCCATCGAATTCCCCGACGACGTGTGGCTCGGCATGCAGTACGTCGCCGCCCTGATCTTCATCGCAGCGGGTATCCGCATCAAGGTGCGCAACCCCGAAGACCGAAATAGGCGCTGATTACCGGGACATGCTCGCGTATCGCCTAAGATGGGCGTAACGCACCTAGAACCCACCAGCCGCATCGCGACTGGGTCTGGACAACTCGAACGGGCGCCGACCGCACCAGCGATAGTCCCGCATCGCGAGACGACCCGGGCACGAGGAGAACAATGGCCGAACAGGGCCAGCGCCAACGGCGCCAGAACGACCGACAGTCGAACGGCACAGCGACCGCCCGACGGTCGACGCAGCAACGTCGCGCACGCGGCGGCGACGACGCCGGCGTCATCCCCGTGCTCGCCCGTGCGGCGCGCGAGGTCGAGACTGCCGTGCAGAAGGGCCCGCTCAAGCCGGCCAACCGCGCCCGGTTCCAAGTGGCAGCGCTGTTGCTGCGCGAGGAACGGGCGCGAGTCAAGAAAGACCCGACGCTGACCGACTCGGAACGCGCCAACGAGCAGAAGCGCCTCGACGGGCTCGCCGGCATCCTCGCCAAGACCGCCGCACGCGACACCAGCCTGATCGCCATGCTCGCCGAAGACGCGCCCGTCACCGCGGCAGCGAAGGCGCTGCGCCGTGACCTGCTCCTCGCCGCGGGTGTGGAGCTCAGCCCAGACGAGCTCATCATCACGACAGAGCCGAAGCCCGTCGACAAGACCGTCGAGAAGCAGGTCGTGCCGCAGTCGGTGCGTCAGATGCAGATGTCGAACCCCTTCCTGGCCCCCGACTTCAGCGCACTGCAGCCGAAACCCGTGCAGGTCAACCGCCTCGGCAACTGGGAGCTCATCGAGCCCCTCTTCCGCGCGTTCGAGTACGGCGCGGGCGGCGGCTCGGCCAGCATGGAGCTGCCCGAGGCGCAGAGCCTCGTCACCCCAGGCGGAACCGAGCTCATGCGCCATCAGGCCCGCTTCGTCGAAGAGGTCAAGCGCGGCCACCGCACCTTCCTCCTCGCCGACGAGCCCGGTCTCGGAAAGACCGCACAGGCCCTCCTCGCCGCATCCGTCTCGAACTCCTACCCGCTGCTCGTCGTCGTTCCCAACGTGGTCAAGACCAATTGGGCGCGCGAGGTCGAACTGTGGACCCCGGGCCGCACGGCGACCGTCGTGCACGGCGACGGCAAAGACGTCGACGCGTTCAGCGACGTCGTCATCGTCAACTACGAGGTGCTCGACCGGCACGTCGGCTGGCTCGGACGTTTCGGCTTCAAGGGCATGGTCGTCGACGAGGCGCACTTCATCAAGAACCTCAAGAGCGAGCGCAGCAAGAACGTGCTGACCCTCAGCCGCAGCATCCGCGCCGCTCAGCCCAGGGCGCTCATGATGGCGCTCACCGGCACGCCGCTCATCAACGACATCGACGACTTCCGCGCCATCTGGCAGTTCCTCGGATGGATCGACGACAAGAAGCCGCTCTCCGCGCTGATGGAGAAGCTCGAGGACACCGGGCTCACCCCCGCCGATTTCGGGTTCTTCTCCGAGGCGCGTCAGGCGGTCATCGACATGGGCATCGTGCGACGGAAGAAGGTGGATGTCGCGGCCGACATCCCCGCACGCCGGGTGGCAGACATCCCCGTCGAACTCGACGACGACCTCGGGCGCACCATCCGCGCCGCCGAGGCCGCGCTCACCGCTCGCCTCATGGCGACCTACCGCCGGGTGCGGGCGCTCAAGCCCGACGCCGACGTCGAGGACCTCATCCGCGTCGTCGCCCACGCCGAGCTCGAGGAGTCGAAGGGCGCGGGCACGGGAGACAACGTCTTCACCATGGTGCGCAAGATCGGTCAGGCCAAGGCCGGGCTCGCCGCCGACTACACTGCGCAGCTCGCCCGCAACGTGGGCAAGGTCGTGTTCTTCGCCAAGCACATCGACGTGATGGACGCCGCGGAGGCGCACTTCGCGAAGGTGGGGCTCACGAGCGTCTCGATCCGTGGCGACCAGTCGCCGAAGGCCCGTCAGGCGGCCATCGACGCTTTCGCCACCGACCCCGAGGTCTCGGTCGTCGTCGCATCGCTCACCGCGGCGGGCGTCGGGCTGAACCTGCAGGCCGCCTCGAACGTCGTCCTGGCCGAGCTCAGCTGGACCAGTGCCGAGCAGACGCAGGCGATCGACCGCGTGCACCGCATCGGCCAGGCGCTGCCCGTGACCGCCTGGCGCATCATCGCTGCCCACACGATCGATGCTCGCATCGCCGAGCTCATCGACTCCAAGGCCGGGCTCGCCGCCCGCGCGCTCGACGGATCCGACGAGGAGATCACCGCGGAGTCGAATATTCAGCTGCAGGCACTGATGAGCCTGCTGCGCGACGCCCTCGACGACTAGGCGTCGGGCCGCCGACGCGCGTCGGCGGCCGCAGCCGCCCCTCGTCCCGGGTTACAGCGCCGTGGCTGGTTACAGTGCCGCGGCTGGTTACAGCGCCGCGGCGAAACCCGTCAGGTCGATCGGCGTGAGGCCGACCGCGGCCGCGCCGGCGGCGTTGAGCAGAAGGAACACCACGGCGGGCGCCCACCCGCGTCCGGCCTGCTGGCGAGTGCGCACCGCGCGTGCCACGAGGTAGGCGAGCGGGGTCAGCAGCGTCCACGCGGGAGACGCCGTCGTCTGGTGGTCGCGCTGCACGAGCTGGCGGCGATCGCTGATGGCCAGGGCGAGGGACGCCATCGCGAACACGAACACGAGCCCGCCGAGGATGAACGGCGAGTAGAACCCGGGGGCGAGGATCGACAGCGCGACCACGATTCCCAGCAGGATGGACGGCATCAGAGTCAGCATCCACACCGACCCGGTGTTGACGTGGGTCGGCGGCTCCACGGTGCCCGTCGTGATGCGCGGCGTCATGCCGAACGGCCGGTACTCGATGTCGTCGGGAATGGTGGCCGGCGGCGTGGCGGCGCCCGTGCGCATGACCGGCACGAAGGCCGAGGCGGCGGCCGAGTCGGTGACGACGGGCTCCTGACGGGGTATGACCGAGGTGGCGGCGGTGACCGGCGTGGCGGGCGCGCGGACAGGTGCGGCCAGAGGGTTCGCATGCGCCGCCTGCGCCGCCTGCGGCGTCGAGGTCGGGGCGACCACGGCCGCGGCCTGGACCGCCTCTTCGGTCACGGCGCGCGCCGCGGGAGTGAAGGTGTGGGTCTGGGCGAAGGCGCTGGCGGGAGTGGCGGCCTTCACGGGAGCGAGCGTCTGCGCGACGGCGCGCGGCGGGGCCCCGGTGAGCGATGCGGCGGTGGAGATCGCCGGCGACTTGGTCAGCTCCGCGGCCTCCTTCGTGACGTTCTCCGTCGGCGCCTGTGTTGCGACGGTGCGGAACTGCTCGATCGAGAACGACGCCTGCGGCTTCTGGGTGGCCGACACGGCAGGGCCCATGGCGTAACTGGGAGCGCCGTCGCCGGAGCCCCCCGCGTCGTGCGCCCGCGGCTCGGTGAGCTGCTTCTGAAGTTCGAGCACGGCTGCGGCGTCGCGCAGCTGACGGCGGGTGGGGAAGGAGTCGTTCGCGGATGCCTCGGCCTTGATCGCGTGGCGAACGGTGGGGGCATTCGGCGACGGGACCCTGCGAACGCTCGGGCCGGGCATGCTGGCGTACGCGGGTGCGGCCGGGCTCGCCGCGGGCGCGGGCGGCGACTCGAGAGCGTGCGTCCAGGACGAGCCGTCCCACCAGCGGCGCTGCGGAAGGCCGCGCGGGTCGGGATACCACCCCGCAGGGATGGTGGGGTGCGTGAATTCGGTCATATCGGGTGACTACACTTTCAGGTTTCGGGTTACTCGAAAGGCGTTCATCACACTAGCCCGTTCGGATCGCAAAAGCCTAGGGATACTTTTGTTTACCGTCGGTTCGTGGGCACGAGCCCACACCACGCCCTGTTACTTCTCCATGCCCCAGACGCCCCAGTCGAGTACCTGCCACTCGATCCAGCCGTTTGCGCGTTCGAGGCTGACGGAGATCTCGGAGCTCTTGCCGCTCGAGCTCACGGCGTCGCAGATGGTCTGCTCGCCGAACAGCACGGGGGGAGTGGCGGGGCACGAGACGTTCATCTCGGCGCCGCTGATGAGCAGCGCGTCACCCTCGACCGACGCCTCCAGCTGGGAGGTGAACACTCCGGGGAGGATGGCGATCAGCAGGCCGGGGATGGCGACGACTGAGGCCAGGTGCAGTGCGCCCAGTCCGAACCAGACGAGCACCGGGCCGATTCCGTGGCCGGACTCCCTGATGACGGCGCGGGCGCGTGCGAGCAGGTAGACGGGCGCGGTGAGGAACGCCCATGCCCAGTGGGCCGGCCGCTCGATTCCCTGGTTGCCGAGCATGCGGTAGTCGGCGTAGGCGAGCGCGATCACCAGAAGGTAGGGAACGGTGAGGATGCCGAGGAACACGGCCACGTTGCTTCCCATGCCCAGCGCGGTGAGCAGCAGCAGGCTGAGCACGAGCTGGAACAGGGGGATCATCGCGATGATCCACGCGGGAGCGGTGCTCACGAGCGGGTCGCCGCGGCGGGCGCTCGCGGTCGTGGTGCCGCGGTCGGTCGATCGGCGCGACGGGGTGGAGTTCTCGGTCCTGGCGCCGAAGAGGGCGTCGAGGGACTCCTCGGAGACGGGGCCGGCCGCGGCGGGAGCCGGGTCGAAGAGCGAATCGAACGACGGACGAGCCTGCTCCGCGGACGGCTGGGCCTGCGTCGGCTGCGCGTAGGACTGGGCGCTGGGCTGCTGAGCGGCGTTCGGCTGGCCGCCGAACTCCGACGGCTGCTCGTAGAAGGCCTGGTAGGCGGCGTCTGGTTCGCTGGGCGCGGCGGTGTCGTCGATCTTCGTGAAGGCGCGGGGAGGCTCGAGCTCACGCAGGGTTGCCGCGGTGGGCTGAGCGGGTCGTGTGGGTGCGCGCTCGTCCCGCTGGCGTTCCCGCTCGCGCTCCTCGCGGCGTGTGGGGAGCTCGTCGTCGGCCCATGCGAACTTCGTGTCCTGCATGACCATCGGCTGGCGAGCGGCAGAGGTCTGCTCGGTCCAGGCGTGATTGTTCCACCAGCGAAGTTGTGGCAGCCCCAGAGGGTCTGGATACCATCCCGCTGGCGCCCCGAACAGATCGTCTTGTGCCACGTTGTTGTTCCCCTTTTCGAAAGCCTGATCTTCCGACTTGTTCCCGAGTATAGGGAACCGACAAACCCAAGTGCATCATTTCTCACCTTGTCGAGGCACCCCCAATGCCGGGGGTGCTGGCGCCGCGAAACGGGGTACAGATCGGCGTGGTCACTATGCGCGTCGATAGTTTCCTTTAAGTACACCTCCCGTTCACCGCTACAATCATCGACAGTGGACATGCAGTTAATGGTTGTGCTGGTCATCGTGCTGGCTCTCTTCTTCGACTTCACCAACGGCTTCCACGACACCGCGAACGCGATGGCGACGCCCATCGCCACGGGCGCTCTGAAGCCCAAGGCGGCGGTGGCCATCGCGGCGGTGCTCAACCTCGTCGGAGCGTTCCTGTCGACCGAGGTCGCCCGCACCATCTCCGGTGGCCTCATCAAGGAGGGCGAGGGCGGAATCCAGATCACGCCGGTCATGATCTTCGCCGGGCTGATCGGCGCCACGCTCTGGAACATGACCACATGGCTGCTGGGGCTCCCGTCCAGCTCGAGTCACGCCCTCTTCGGCGGCCTCATCGGCGCGGCGATCGTGGGCGCCGGTTTCGGCGCGGTCGACTTCTCGGTGCTTATGTCGAAGGTCGTGCTGCCCGCTCTGCTGGCTCCGCTCACCGCGGGACTCGTGGCCTTTCTGGCCACCAAGATCGTGTACGGCATCACCAAGAAGAGACAGCGCAACGGGTTCAAGCACGGCCAGATCTTCACCTCGTCGCTCGTCTCGCTCGCTCACGGCACCAATGACGCGCAGAAGACGATGGGCGTCATCACCCTCACCCTGATCGCCGGGGGGTTCCAGGCCGCCGGCTCCGGACCGGAGTTCTGGGTCATCGCGGTGTGCGCGCTCGCCATCGCGATCGGCACCTACACGGGCGGCTGGCGGATCATCCGCACCATGGGCAAGGGTCTGACCGAGATCGAGCCCGGCCAGGGCTTCTCGGCCGAGGCATCCACCGCCGCCACCATCCTCGCCTCCTCGAACCTCGGGTTCGCCCTGTCGACGACCCAGGTGTCGAGCGGTTCGGTGATCGGAACCGGCATCGGCCGCAAGGGAGCCTCGGTGCGGTGGAGTACCGCCGGGCGCATCGGGGTCGGCTGGCTCATCACCATCCCCGCGGCGGGTCTCGTCGGGGCCCTCGCCGCGGTCGTGGCCCTCAGCGGTGCGCTGGGCGTCGTGATCGACACGGTCGTCGCCGTCGGTGTGATCGTCGGGATCTTCCTCTCCTCCCGGCGCAACCGCGTCGACTCCCGCAACATCCACGACGAGCCGACGGTGTTGATCCGGCCCAAGCGCGGCCGCAAGCAGCGCAAGGCGGACGAGCAGCGCAAGGCGGACGAGCAGCGGGTGGCAGCACACACCTCGGACGCCCCGTCGAGCCAGAGCGTCACGTCGAACCAGAGCGTCACGACGAACGAGAGCGACCGCGCATGATCGACTGGCCCGCTTTCTTCGTCGTGCTCGTCTCGACCCTCGTCTCCGCCTGCCTCGTCGTCACCTTCTACTCCGTGGGTCTGCGGCTCCTCGACACGGGGCACGGCTGGCGTCGCCCGGCCGGAATCGCCTGCTTCACGATCTGCGCGCTCGTCGTGCTCTACGGCGTCTACCTCGTCATTCCCTACTTTCACCAGTAACATCAGCCCTCTGCACGATCTGCAGAATCGCAACCGAACAGTCAAAGGAGATTGATCGATGCCCACACCCAGGAGCACCGTTCTCGCCGACACGGATCACACCACGATCCCCGACGAAACCAGCCCGACGCACGCCGACGGCGGGACCGGCCCCGACGGCGAGACCGGCCCCACCGGCGAGACCCGCACGGAGTCCGACTCTCTCGGCTCGCTCGAGATCCCCGCCGACGCCTACTGGGGCATCCACACGGCCAGGGCGCTCGAGAACTTCCCGATCACCCGCCGTGCCATCACGAACTACCCCGACCTGATCCGGGCGCTCGCCCGCGTGAAGCAGGCGGCCGCACGCGCGAACGCGCAGATCGGCGTGCTGTCGCAGGAGAAGGCCGACATCATCGACCGCGTCTGCGAGGAGATCATCAGCGGCGCCCTCCACCGCGAGTTCTGTGTCGGAGTCATCCAGGGCGGTGCGGGCACGAGCACCAACATGAACACCAACGAGGTGATCGCCAACCGCGGACTCGAGCTGATGGGGTACAAGAAGGGGGACTACTCCCACCTGCACCCGATCGACGACGTGAACCGCAGCCAGAGCACCAACGACGTCTACCCGACGGCGATCAAGCTCGCCATGGTGTTCGGCATCCACCGCCTGCTGGCCGAGCACCGGCTGCTCACGATGGCCTTCAACCGCAAGGGGATCGAGTTCAACGACATCCTCAAGGTCGGGCGCACGCAGCTGCAGGACGCCGTGCCGATGACACTCGGCCAGGAGTTCCGCGGGTTCGCCCACACCCTCGACGAGGACTACGACCGGTTGAGCGAGACGATCAAGTGGCTCAACGAGATCAACATGGGCGCGACCGCCATCGGCACCGGGATCACCGCCGACCCGCGCTACGCCGACGCGGTGCGCGAGCAGCTGATCAGCGTGACCGGCATCCCGATGGAGACCGCCCCCGACCTGATCGAGGCCACGAGCGACGCGGGCATCTTCATGACGGTGAGCGGCACCCTCAAGCGCGCCGCAGTGAAGCTCTCCAAGATCTGCAACGACCTGCGGCTGCTCAGCTCCGGACCGCAGGCAGGCATCGGCGAGATCAACCTGCCGCCGCGCCAGGCCGGCTCGTCGATCATGCCGGGAAAGGTGAACCCGGTCATTCCCGAGGTCGTCAACCAGGTCGCCTTCAGCGTCATCGGGGCGGATGCCACGGTGACGGCCGCTGCGGAGGCTGGGCAGTTGCAGCTCAACGCCTTCGAGCCCGTGATCGCGCACTCGATCCTGCAGTCGCTGTCGTGGATGACGAAGGCCTGCTACACGCTTCGCGTCAACTGCGTGGACGGCATAACGCCCAACATCGCCAAGCTCGCCCAGCAGGTCGAGTCGTCGGTGGGAGTGGTGACCGCGCTCACGCCGTTCATCGGCTACACGGCGTCGGCGAACCTCGCGCACACCGCCCTCACGACGAACGCCTCGATCGCGGAGCTCGTGGTCGCCGCCGGACTGATGTCGAAGGACGACGTCGCCAGGGTGCTGTCGCCCGAGCGACTCAGCGGCATGATCCCGACCACGTCGGCGATCACCACCATCGACACCGAGGCCGGATCCGCCGCCGAGTCACGACCGACCGAACCACGACCGACCGAGTCACGACCGGCCGAATCACGACCGACCGAGTCGAGCCCGATGGCGCCCCCGACCCCGTAGCGGCGGAAGGTCGACGAACGCGCGCGGCTACTTCGAGGGCAGGTCGTCCTCGTCGTCCTCGACGTCGAGGGCGCGGTCGCGCGCCTCGCTCACGCTGAGGGTCACACGCTCGACCGCGTCTTCGCCTCGCTCTCGCAGGTCGGACGCGGTCTTCACGACCTGGTCCTTCACGTCGTCCGCCGCATCCGTCACCCGGCCCGCAACCGACTTCGCGGTTGCCGTGGTCTTGTCGGCCACGTCTTTCGCGGTCGTGCTGGTCTTGTCGGCGACGTCTCTGGCGAGCGTGCTGGTCTTGTCGGCGACGTCTTTCGCGAGCGTGCTGGTCTTGTCTGCGACGTCTTTCGCGGCGCCGGCGATGGCGCCGGGGGCGGCCTTCGCGGCGGCCCCTGCCCGGTCGCGGATGATCGGAGCCTGGGTGCGCGCGTACGACTCGACGTCGGAGCGCACCTTCGTCACGCGCGGGTCACGCCAGTAGCGCTCGGTCGCGGCCCGCAGCTTGTCGTACTTCTCCCTGCCGGCCCTCGCGCCGACGACGTATCCGATTGCGAGCCCGGTCAGGAAGAGGAGTTTGCGCTTCATGCCTCCACCCTAGCCACCGGCACCCACATCGGCGACCGACGATTGCGCCGCCGCCTGTGCGTCGGCGCCGGGCGCCCCGGACGGATCATCGACCACGATCTGTGTCACGTCCTTGTCGGGTCGCCAGCCCCGCCAGCTGGGCTGACGCAGCCGCCCCGTCGGCGTCCACTCGGCGAACTCGACCTCGCCGACGAGCCGCGGGCTGACCCACACCGCGTCACGGGCATCGGCGGCGGGCACGTCGGTGACGGCGCTCGTCTTGCGCGCCATCTTCTTCAACCGGGGGAGCATCTCGTCGAGGGTCTTCTCGTCGAAGCCCGTGCCGACCCGCCCGACATAGCGGATGCCGTCGCCCTCGGGAACGCCCATGAGCAGCGAGCCCACCCGGCGCGCGCGCGAGCCGTGCCCGGGCCGCCAGCCCACCACGACGACCTCCTGCGCGAGATGGTGCTTGAGCTTGATCCACGTGCGCGATCGGATCCCCGGCGAGTACAGCCCGTCGCGCTTCTTCGCCATGACCCCTTCCAGCCCGAGGGCGCTGCTGCTCGCGAGGGCCGCGCTCAGGTCGCCGTCGAACGCCGGCGGAACCTGGACGAGGTCGCTCGTGCCGACGACCGACCGCAGCGCCTCCCGCCGTCGCGTGTACTCAGCGCCGGTGAGCGACTCGCCGTGGGCCTCGAGCACGTCGAAGACCATGAAGTGCACCGGGATGTCGCGCATGGCAGCGTCGACGTCGTCTTTCTTGCGCAGGTGCATGCGGCCCTGCAGCCTCCCGAAACTCGGCCGGCCGGTGCGGTCGAGGGCGACGATCTCGCCGTCGAGCACCGCGTCGCCGTCGACCACGTCGGCGAGCTCGACCAGCTCGGGATAGCTGACCGTGATGTCGACGCCGTTGCGGCTGAACAGGCGCACCTTCCCGCCCCTCACCTCCGCGACCGCGCGGATGCCGTCCCATTTCATCTCGAAGGCCCAGTCGCCCTCGTCGTCGACGTCGGCCTCCGCCCCGAGGGTGGCGAGCATGGGCGATGGCGGACGGGAGGCGTCGCGCCGGGCGCGGTCGGCCCCGACCCTGGTGCGCTCCTTCCCGGTCGGTGCGGCCTGAGCCGAGGCATCCGCCGCTCCGGTGCCGTCGCCCGGCTGCTCCTTCATGAGGTGGATCAGCCAGTTGTTCTCCTGGTTCTTGCTGTCGCCGCCGTGCGCCGTGCTGATCAGCGCGTAGCGGTGGGTGCCGTGCTTCTCACCGTGCAGGACGACGATGACCTCCTTGCCGTCGCGCCACTTCTCGAGGTCGTAGGTCCCGGCGTCCCAGATGGTCACCTCGCCCGCGCCGTACTCCCCGGCGGGGATGCGCCCCTCGAAGCTGCCGTACTCGAGCGGATGGTCCTCGGTCTGCACCGCGAGGTGGTTGACGCCGCTCTCGGTCGGCACCCCCTTCGGCAACGCCCAGCTCACGAGCACGCCGTCGTGCTCGAGCCGGAAGTCGTAGTGCAGCCGGCGGGCGTGGTGTTCCTGGATCACGAAGCTCGTGCCGTCCGAGGTGGGCGCGGCGGCCGCGGGCACGGGCTCGGGCGTCTTCGAGTCGTCACGCATGCTGCGGTACTTCTCCAACCGGTCGAAGCCGGCCATGCGCTCGGGCGTCGGCTCGAGGGAGGCGAGGTGGCCGGCGGTGAGCCCGGCAAGCGGGTCGCCGCGGCGGCGTACCCTGGCGAGCACCTCGGTGTAGTCGAGCTGGGCGAGGTTCTTTCCGGCGAGCTCGCGCCAGGTGCGCGGTGCCGCGACGGTCGGGTGGGTGCGTCCGCGCAGCGAGTACGGGGCGATCGTCGTCTTGTTGCCGTTGTTCTGGCTCCAGTCGACGAGCACCTTGCCCGGGCGCAGCGTCTTCTTCATGTCGCTGACCACCAGGTCGGGGTGGTCGGCCTCGAGGGCGCGGGCCAGCTCGTGGGCGACAGCTGCCACCTCGTCGCTCGTCTGCTTGCCGTCGAGCGCCGCGTACAGGTGGATGCCCTTGCTGCCGCTCGTGACCGGCAGCGGGTCGAGCCCCATGCCGATGAGGATGTCGCGGGCGAGCCGGGCCACCTCGGCGCACTCCGCGAGGCCCGTGCCCTCGCCGGGATCGAGGTCGAGCACGAGCCGGTCGGGGTTCTTCTGCGCTCCGGTGCGGCCGAACTGCCACTGCGGAACGTGGATCTCGAGCGCCGCGATCTGGGCCAGCCAGGTGAGGGTGGCGAGGTCGTTCACGAGCGGGTACTCGTTGGTGTGGTTCTTGTGCTCGATCGTGCGCCGTCTGACCCACGACGGCGTCGACTCGTCGAGGTTCTTCTGGAAGAACATCTGGCCGGGCTCGTCTGCCGTGCCGACCCCGTGCACCCAGCGCTTGCGGGTGGCCGGCCGGTTCGCGGTGTGCGGGATGAGCACGTCGGCGATGCGGGCGTAGTAGTCGAGCACGTCGCGCTTGGTCGTGCCGGTCTCGGGATAGAGCACCTTGTCGAGGTTGGTGAGACGGATGCGATGGCCGTCGACGGAGACGACGTGTTCTTCTGTCATATCTCCATGCTGCGCGGATGCCGCATCCGCTGCCACCCGTTGCCCCGAGCCGCACACCTGTGTGTACTTGGGTTATGAGAGCTATCTGGAAGGGTGCGATAACGTTCGGACTCGTCAACGTGCCCGTCAAGGTCTACAGCGCCACCGAGGACCACGACATCTCGCTGCACCAGGTGCACGACAAGGACGGCGGGCGCATCCGCTACCAGCGCCGGTGCGAGATCTGCGGCAAGATCATCGACTTCGAGCACATCGACAAGGCCTACGACGACGGCGAGCGCACCGTCGTGCTCACCAAGGACGACCTGGCGTCGCTGCCCGAAGAGCGCAGCCGGGAGATCGACGTGGTCGAGTTCGTGCCGAGCGAGCAGATCGACCCGATCATGTTCGACCGCAGCTACTTCCTCGAACCCGACTCGAAGTCGAACAAGGCCTACGCGCTGCTGCGACGCACGCTGGAGGAGACGGACCGCACGGCGATCGTGCACTTCGCGCTGCGGCAGAAGACCAGGCTCGGCGCCCTCCGGGTGCGCGGCGACGTGCTCATGCTCCAGTCGTTGCTGTGGGACGACGAGGTGCGCGAGGCGAGCTTCCCCGCCCTCGACGAGCGGGTGCGCCTGTCGGCCAAGGAGCTCGAGATGTCGCACGCCCTCGTGGCCTCGTTCGAGTCGGACTTCGCGCCGGGCAAGTTCAGCGACGACTACCAGGACGAGCTGCGCCAGCTCATCGAGGCGAAGCTGAAGAAGGGCGACGCGGTGAGCACGGAGGAGACCTTCGGCGAGCAGCCGGAGAAGGAGGCCGAGGTGCTCGACCTCATGGAGGCGCTGCGCCGCAGCGTGGACTCGAGCCGGGCCAAGAAGGCGCCGGCGAAGAAGGCGCCCGCGAAGAAGAAGTCCGCGAAGGCGGCGGGGTAGCCGCCCCCTTCCGGCAGCGCGCCGGCTCAGCTGTTGGGCGCTCAGCTGTCGCGCAGCGCCTCGATCAGCTTCGCCTTGGTGAGCCGGGAGTAGCCGGTGAGTCCGATCTCCTTCGCCCGGCCGCGGAGGTCCGGCACCGTCCAGTCGTCGTAGTCGCCCGACCGGCCGCCCTTCCGGCCGACCTCCGATCGCCCGCGCGCCGCCGCCGCGTTGCTGATGCGGGCCGCCTTCTGCTTGCTGTTTCCCTCGTCGACGAGCTTCTCGTAGAGCTCGGGGTCCTTCAGGCTGGGGTTCTCTCTATTCGGCATGCGGCGATTGTGCCACCGCGACCGCGGCGTCGCGAATGGCCTTGCCATCTCGCACGTCGTCTGCTCGCTGCCTCGCGAGCGTGAGGTTGCGAGTGGTGTCGCGCAGCGGCAGCTGGATGGTGTCCTCTGCGGCCACGCCGGATGTCAGCTGACGCAGCCGCACCACCTCGGCGTCGAACTCCGCACCGAGCACGAGCACGAGATTGGTGATGTACAGCCACAGCAGCAGCACTATCCCGCCGCCCAGCCAGCCGTAGATGCGGTCGTACTGCCCGATCGTGGCCACGTAGAGCGCGAAACCCGCCGTTGCGAACGACCAGGTGACGATGGCGAAGACGGCGCCCCAGGAGACCCAGCGCATGCGCAGGTGGCGCACGTTCGGGGTGAAGTAGTAGAGCACCCCGGCGACGACGACGGCGAGGACCGCCAGCACCGGCCACTTTCCGATGTTCCACGCCGTGACCCACGGCTCGGCGATGCCCACGTTCTCGGCGACGGCGGCCGTGACCCTCGGCGTCGTCACCAGGATCAGCAGGATCGCTCCGAACGCGACCAGGAGGAGCATGGTGACGAGCAGCATAAGACCGCGGAACTTCCAGATCTGGCGTCCCTCCATGACCTCGTACGTGGAGTTGATCGCCCGGCCGAACGCCGTGGCGTAGGCGGAGAGAGTCCAGAGGAGAAGCACGAAGCCCACCGCGAACGCGATGCCGGGGTTCTCGATGCTCAGGAACTCCCGCAGCGGCGACTCGAGCGTCGCCATCGTCGACTCGGTCGCGAACTCGTCGACGATCGAGAGGATGCTCTCTACCGCGCGGTCGCGGTCGCGCACGATCGCGAACGCGGAGACCACGACGAGGGCGCCGGGAAACAGGGCCAGGGTAGCGAAGAAGGTGAGGGCCGCTGCCGAGTCGATGCCGCGGTGGCGCACGAAGCCGTGCCAGGCGCGCCGCAGCGCATAGCGCCAGGACGCACGGCCGATCCCGCGGCTGGTCTGCGTCGTGTTCACGACCGCGGCGACCTGCCGCGCTTGGGGTGCACGAGAGCGGGCAGGCCCACCCAGAAGAAGACGATCACGAGCAGGGTGAGGCCGCTCGCGACGAACCCCGCGACGGGACCGACGACGACGTCGAAGATGAGCATGACGGTTCCCGTGAGGACGAGCGCCACCCCCACGAGCGTCGCCTTGAGGATGCGGTCGGTGAGGATCACGATCTTCTCCTTCGCACCCTCCCGGAACAGGGCGCGGTGGAGGCTCACCGGGGCGAGGGCGAGGGCGGTCGTGAGTGCGGCGAGCACGACGAGCACGAGGTACACATCGGTCTGCAGCTGGCTCAGATCGGCGAACCGCGGCTGGAAGGCGAGGGTGAGGAGGAAGCCGGTGAGGATCTGCGTGCCCGTCTGGGTCACGCGCAGCTCCTGCAGTATCTCGGACCAGTTGCGCTCGAGGCGCTCGGTCTCGGTCTCGACGCGCTCGGGCGTGCCGGGTTCGGCTCGAGTGCGGACAGGGTCGGGTGTGTCGCCGCTCATCCGTTGATCGTACTGCTTTGCTCAGCCCGCTCCGCCGCCGACGGCGACGCTTGCGCGGGCGCGCCACAGGTGCATGGTCACGTAGCTGCGCCACGGCGCCCAGCGCACGCCGTGCAGGGCGATCGAGCGGCGCGTCGACGGGAGTCCGTGCAGGGCCGCGCTCTGTAGCACGACGAGGTCGCTGTCGAGCAGCACGTCGGGATTGCCGAGGATGCGCATGGCGAGGTACCCGGCCGTCCACGGGCCGACGCCCGGAAGCTCGACGAGGCGTGCCGTGAACTCGTCGACGGGCGTGCCGACGTCGAGGCTGAGCCTGCCGTCTGCTACCGCCTCGGCGACGCCGAGGATCGAGCGCACGCGGGGGATCGGACCGCGGATGACCCCGACGCTGCCCGCGATCCGCTCGGCGGTCGGAAACAGTCCCATCCCGTCGTCGCCCTGCCCGAGCTCATCAGACCGCCCTTGCTCATCAGACCGCCCTTGCTCGTCAGACCGTCCGGGCTCGCCGAGCTCGCGGGTGATGCGGCCGAGCACCGTGCGCGCCGCGGGCACGGAGATCTGCTGGCCGACGAGGGTGCGGAAGAGGGTCTCCTCGGCGTCGAGGCTTCCCGGCAGTCGGAGCCCGGGGAGGGCCGCGACGAGGGGGGCGAGGGTCGCGTC
>Ga0247803_1000525_pt1 | contig 20645 bp, 15 predicted proteins | sample UWRJL014104B1_FD_180928 | JGI IMG/M metagenome (GOLD analysis project Ga0247803, IMG submission 180928) | Plant litter microbial communities from Arlington Agricultural Research Station in Wisconsin, United States - UWRJ-L014-104B-1 | ecosystem: Environmental > Terrestrial > Plant litter >...
GTCCGGCGTTTTTGTGTTTTTAATTTGTAAAATGCCCTCGTCCACAACCGCCAGCGTCACCTGTGCATGGGGCTGTGTTTTGATCTTGATCTGTTGTTTGGTTTTGGAACGTGATTTTTCAACAGAGGTAATGGTTACAGAAAGTTTCCGGTCAGCATCTTCCACCAAAACGGGCACAAATCCATGTGCGACGGTCAATGGCATGTCGGAAGCATCAAGCGGTCGAATCAGCGTTGCCGTTACAAATACATTCGGAAGGTGTTCTTCTTTCAGGTTGATCTTCAATTCTGCTGCCTTTTTTTCTGTTGAAATTACATGTTGTTCCAGAATTTTATTTCTTTCGACAGTCACCAGGAGCCGTCCGTCGAATGGTGTTTTAAATAGAATCCTGGCCGTTTCGCCCTTTTCATATTTTACCTTATCAGACTCCATTAACACCCTTCCTTCATTGCTTACCTCGAAAGAAGAATATTGTGTGTAACCGGATCCGTAAGCGTAGAAATTGACAACGGTGTAGTGTTCAGCACCCGGACGGCGCACGCGAACTTCATACTCCCCTGAAACCGTTGGAACATATTTGACAGTCCCTCTACCGCCTGCAAGGTTCAGAAGATTTGAGTAAACGATCTTTTCACTTTTGCGTGAAGTGTAGGTCAATTGTTCATTTTTTTTCTCGACAACAGTTTGATATTCAAGGCGAACGACTTCCACTTTTGCAGAAGCTCTGGCCTGTAAAATCCCCTTGTTGTTTAATCCAATGATGTCAATCGGGACCGGAGCATTAATTCCTACATAAGAATCAGGCAGTCGGATTCCGTAAAAAACAGATTGTGTAAATACGTCAAAACGTTGCAGTCTGTTAACGGGACGGCCGTTTTCATCAAAAACCGTTACATAAATTTTTCCTTCAAGCACGCCAATATCTTTCAATCCTGACGCCAGCGGGAAGCGTTCAGTTGCCTGCCCCTGTGCGTTCGTCGTTCCTTGTCTCCTTTCTCTTTCAAAGGATGTTTCCGCAGGAATGTCAAAGGTGAATTCCGGGAATCCGGCTGCAAAAAAGCCTTTTCGTTTCAATTGCGATTCCATTTCATAGGTGCGGTTGGCGGCAGGCGGACCGAATAAATTGGTGGCTGTCGCAGTAAGCGCCACGGCTGCGCCGGAAACATATTCTTTTTGAGCACCGCTTAAATCAACTTTGATGCGATCAGGGATAAACTCTTCAACGCTCACGGATTGTGAGGCAAGCAGAATTTCGTTGGCATTATACACTTCCAGAATGTAGGTCCCGGTTAGTACAGAAGCGTCCATTTTTATTTCAGTTTCAACGGCTCCCTGTTCATTTGTACTTTTTCGCCAGGTTCTGTATTCCCGCCCGTTTGGCGTAACCAATCGTATTTTTAACGGAATTTCTTTTGCAGTTTGCCAGCTTTGCGTTCTGACAACCGTGTTGAAATGTATCGTTTCGCCAGGTCTGTAAATATCACGTTGCCCGTATATAAAAGCCTGGAAACCGGATGCATTATCACGCTGACCTTCCACTTCAAAACGGGAAGTTTCTACCCTTGTATCATCCAGAAGCAGATAATTGAAATCTTCCTTATTTCCTGCCGTAATCATCGCAATCTTAAAGCCAGGCGCTTTTTCGCTCAGCTTATCGGCATAGGCCACACCTTGGCCGTCGGTATTGACAGTTAAAACGGATTGATTATTGGAGCTCACCAGCGTAATTTCCAGGTCAGCGAGCGGTTCATTGGTTTTAATGGAATTGGCAAAAATCGAAATCTCATCTTTTCCCTGTTTGGCAATCAAACCAATATCAGAAATAGACACCAGTTTGGTGGCGCCCATATAAACTTCATCTTTTGAATTAACAGAAACCAGATAAACGCCTTTGCGCTGATTGTCGTCGGGCAACGCAATGTTTAACGCAGAGATTCCTTTATTTTTAGGAAGATTGTCGGTTTCCACTGTTTTATCAACAATGATATCACTGAAATTACTTTCCTGATCGTCACCATATTGATAAGCGCTGCTTGGTTTCCATTCATCGCCAACCTGCGCATAATCTTCCCAACGGTTATTTTTAACGTAATTCAGGATATTATTGGCATAAAGTTTGGCGATTTTGACCTGAACTTTCGGGACATTCACGATCTGGACACCCATGTTTCTGGATCCTTTGGGAGTCATATAAAGTGCCTTTTTGTTCGCAAAGGAAATTCCCGCCGGCATTTTACCAAAAAATATATCTTTGGATGTTTCCTCTTCCAGAACGGGTCCGAGCACACCTTTCAGCGATGTTTTAATCAATAAAGAATACGTGTCAGTTTCATTAAAATCGCCACGTATGATAAAACCGTTTTCAGTAATTTCAGTTTTAGAAACCAATGCGGGATTAACAGCAAATCCCGAATCAATGCTGGCCGGATATAGCTCCTGTGTGGTAATGACGCGGGCAAAAGCCGTATTGTTTTCAAAACCGGTTTTTATGTCTGAAACTTCCAAATGAAGCGGGGAAGGCAAACTTGTGCTGGCAGAAATAACGTCCTTGGTTACGTAAGCGGTACTTTGCGCTTTTAAACCCTTTTCCAAAACGATTGAAATGGGGGTTGGATTATTATCCGCTTTACCGGTATTGGCCAATGCAATTGTGACCAGTTTTTCATCGGACGAAGGCAAAACTTTAAAATCAACCGATGTACCTGCAACCGTTAATTTCAGCCTTTCCGCTACATTCTGGGAATTTACAGGATAATTAAATATCAACCGCAAACGTGCTTCCTGTCTGCCGGTTTCTTTGGACAATGTCCACCAGCTTTCGGTTTCGATCAGGTTCAGATAGGGTGTATGAAATTCAAGCGGATCGCCTGCAACGTCGTATTTTTTTTCTTTAACAGTATTTGTGAGAAGCAAAGAAGTCAGCTTTGCTTTATACGCAGTAGCAGCTCCGAAGCCCGCAACTGGTGAAAAAATGAGCTCATTTGGTGCTGTCCATTTAAACTTCCCTTTAACAGCAGGTTCAAACTGAATGTACTGCGTTGAATCCCAGCTATTGAGCTGACTTTCTGTGACAAGATCTTTATTAAACGTAAAAACCAGATTTTGCGACTGACTGATCTCTTCGCTGAAATTGGTGCCGGCTATTTTGATTTCATTGAGAGATGCACAACTGTTTAAAAGCACCGAAATTAACGCCAGAAAAAACAAAGAACCGGCAGAGATTTTTTTCATAAAGGCAGGGGCGATTTGCAAGATTTGAGTTGAAAGGAATAGTCGGAACCGATACTATACGAAGGTAAATATAATGATGTTTTGGCGCGATCATATTACCGATTATTATACGGCTGACTGCGGCTATTAAACGTTATCGGGAAAAGATTTGTGTAAGAATTTTCTATTTTTATTTACAGGAAGTAAAATAAAAATTAGTCAATGCGGGTTTCGGAAATTTTGATTCAGTGTAAAAAAAGACAAGTTAGAAAACGTTGCTCCTGGGTTACTTCAAAATCCAACCATCACATCATCCACATTTTTCGCCCCTTCGAAATAAGAAAGCAATCGGAGTAAGATGGCTTCCACAACTGCATCCGGACAGGAAGCACCGCAGGTAAGCATAATACGGACAGGTGAGGAAGATGGCAGATAATTTTCGGTTACCATTTCTTCTTTGGTATGCAAATTGAAATGACGGATCAGATTTTTATCCAGAATTTTATTGACTGACTCTATGAAATAAGTAGGGAATTTGGTTTCGCAAAGCTCGACCAAATGTGATGTATTTGAACTGTTATATCCACCGGCAACCACTACAAGATCAGCTTTGTGGGTTAGCAATGCGTAAGTAGCATCCTGGTTGTCATTGGTTGCATAGCAAAGTGTGTCACGCGTATTGGCAAAATGTTCTTCAACCTGATGCGGTTTCAGGTCGTACTGTTTGATCATTACATTTTTCAAATAGTCCGCAATGCCTTGCGTGTCAGAAGCAAGCATGGTGGTCTGGTTGACTACACCAATACGCTGCAAATCTTTTTCAGGATTAAAACCATCGGAAAACTGTCCTTCAAATTCCTGGAAAAACAGGGTTGACGGAGTTTCGCCGGTAATGTACTTTGCAAGCTTTAAAGTCTGCTCCATATTTTCAACTACAACGGTCGGGGCATTTTCCTTGCTGTGCGAAAAAGTGGCTCTTGTCTCTTCATGAAGCGGTTTTCCGTGAACAATAATGGTGTAATCCTTCTCTCCGATTTGCGCAGCCCGGTTCCATACTTTCTCTACAAAAGGGCATGTGGTGTCGTATATGTAAGAATTAATGCCGAGTTCAGCCAGTTTTTTCTGGTTTTCTATCGTTGTTCCAAAGGCAGGCACAATCACAATATCTTCGGGCGTGAGTTCTTCCCAGGCGATGAGTTGCTTCCCCTTCGTATCCATCAGAAACTTTACACCCCGATCTGTCAGATCACGGTTTACATCCGGATTGTGGATCATTTCGCTGAGTAGAAAAATGCGCTTGTCCGGATTTTCGGAAATGGCTTTATAAGCAATATCAATGGCATTTTCAACCCCGTAACAAAACCCGAAATGACGCGCAATAAGGAACTGCACCGGCCCGAAATCCAGTATCGTCGGACTGTAATCTCGTTTCAGTTTGTCGTTTTTACGCCTGGATTCCTTAATAGGCGTAATGATGCGACTTCTGTAAAATTCAGGGATGTTAAACGTTTTCATGGATTATATTGGCTTTCGGCAATCGGCTGCCAGCTTTCGGCTTTCGCCATTCGTAATGCTATCTGGTTAGATGTCTCAAAGATACGAATGACGTACTCAAAGAACAATCTAACGATTCCGTTTGTTCGAAATGATGTTTTTTTGATTTTATTTTCTATAATATGCAACATCTTTTAGATGAAGTATGTCTTTGACTCAGAACGTTCAAAAACTAAACCTTCTGCTTGAAAACTAATTTGTACCCCGACCGGCATGCGGAACTGGTGGAGCGTTGTAAACTCGGAGAGCGTAAAGCGCAGTATGAGCTCTACAAAAGCTACTCTAAGGCAATGTTCAACATTTGCATGAGGATTATTAACCACATGGGTGAAGCAGAGGACGCTTTGCAGGAAGCCTTTGTGGATGCATTTTCCAATCTGCATCAGTTTAGGCAGCAGTCTACTTTTGGGGCGTGGCTAAAACAAATAGTTGTCAATAAAGCCATTAACCAGGTAAGAAGCAGAAAGGTTAAATGGGTTGAGATTGACGAATGGCAGGAGTCGACGGATGGAAACGGAGGGCCCTCCGAGGAAATCATGGGTTGGGATGAAGATGATAATACTTTGGAAGTAGAGCGCATACGTAATGCTGTGCTGCGCCTTCCGGATGGTTACAGAGTGGTTTTAAGCCTTTATTTATTTGAAGGATACGACCACGAAGAAATCAGTGAAGTGCTGGGGATCAGTGAATCTACTTCGAGAACTCAGTACATGCGGGCAAAAAAGAAGCTATTGGAGATGATGGAAAAATGAGTACGAAGGGCGTTGTGAAACAAAGTGGAGGAAAGGGAGCAGCGAAAATCGCTTGTGACTCCCGATTATTAGGAACAAAAATTTTACACATTTGAAACAAAAACTTTACACTATACCAGTAAGTTACAAATGAAAAAGTATTCTGATAAAAAAGATCGTCTGGAGCGGTTTGTGCGTGATAATAGGGATGGATTTGACAGCTTCTTGCCTCAGGATGATTTATGGGATCGAATAGAAACGAAGATCCATGGTTCCACTCCACTTACGGAGCCAAAAAAAAACGGTAAAATTTTAAAATCCTGGCGCAGCAATATTTATTTTGACTGGCGCATTGCTGCCGGTGTTTTCCTTGCACTGGGAATAGGGTTTCTTGTGTACCTGAATAATGAATATGGTGTGACCCGAGATCCGGGAGTTGCGCTAAAAGTTCCTTCTTACGCCCGTGAGTTCAATCAGTATAGTGTTGCTATTGATGCAAAAAGGGACGAGATCATTAAATTGACACAGAACAACCCGGAGTTGTATAAGGACTTTTCAACGGATTTACAGGGCTTGGAAACCAGCTATAAAAATCTGCGGTCCAATTTGTCCAACGCTCCAAACCAGGAAGCGTTACTGGAAGCCATGGTACAGAATCTACAATGGCAGATTGACTTGCTCAATCAACAAATAAATATCTTACAGCGTATTAATAAGGTCAAAAATGGCGACGATAAAGAAATTAATAATTCACCTGTTATATAGCATTACCGCTATACTGCCCCAGGTAGTATATGCACTCGATCCAGACCCTGCCGGACTTGTTGAAAAACGCAGAAATATTGTTAAAATATTCGATGTAAAAGATCAGGATGTGCTTGCAGTTGATAATCAGTTTGGACAAGTCAAAATAAATCTCTGGAATAAAAGTGAAATTAAAGTAGAGATAATCATCACGGCCAATGCACCAACAGATGGCAGAGCATCAGAATATCTGGGTGCGGTGATCATTGACGAAAAAAGAGAAAAAAATAAGATCAATCTGACGACGGTAATCAATAAAAGTCAGTTTGGACAAAATGGCTGGAATAATAAAAGAGGCGAAAAGAATTTTATCCAGATCGACTACACCGTTTTTATGCCCAAACAAAATGCGCTGATCGTAAAAAATAAATTCGGGAATACTGATATTCCTTCCTTTTCTGCTCCTTTAACCATCGATTCGAGATATGGAATTTTCTCTGCTGCTTCACTGGCGAATGCGGAGAACACAATCGATGTAAGTTACGGTAGTGCTGTAATTGGCAAAATGGATGGCGGGAAACTTGAATCACATTATTCAAATATCAAACTTGACCAGGTAACGAAACTGTTGCTGAACAATAAATTCGGAGAATTGAGCATTGGGGACGTTACCAATCTGGATGCGGATATCGATTATTCAGGCGCTAAAATTGGAATTATACGTGGTTCAGGCAAAATAAAGCTTAACTACTCAGGCAATTTCAAAATTAACGAATTGACAAATTCTGTTGAAAATGTGGATATCCAGGCCGCTTACTCATCAGTGGTACTTCCTGCCGAAGCCAACCGGTTCAACGTGACGGTAACTTACGGAAATTTCAGTTATCCTTCTACCAATGTTAATTTTACCCAACAGCCTGCAAAGGAAGACAAGTCCTATAAAGCAAGGCAATACCAGGGCAAAGTAGGCACCGGGACGGGAACAAAAATAACGGTGAATTCCAAATTCGGCGATGTGAAACTAAAAGACTGACATCCAATTAATTCTGGTCGTCGATCAGTATATAATATTTGAAATCCAGGGGCTCGAAAGCATCGAAAAACTTCCCGATAAAAGACGGGTCGTCCATATAAAAATTCAAAAAATTATCATAGCGTTCCTGGGCGGTACCGTTCGGGAACAGCTTGTTTTTAAGGGTCAGCAGTTGATCAATTTCTGATTCATGATTGCGTTCTTCTGCCTTTCTGATTCGCTTTTCAAGGTTTTCAAGACGACGCAGTAATTTGGTTTGCTCGGCTCTGACAGCATCCTCCATGGTCTTGTCCACAGCAGTTGCTTTTTTTATAATACTGTCAAATACACCATGAAAGGAAATTTTCTGATCATCCAGATTCAAAACCTTTTCAGTATTTTTCTCTACAAAAGTTCTCCGCAACATCACCTGATCCAGAAACAGATCCTCATAGTTTACTTTCAGTTTCTCAACCTTTTTTCGCAGGGAATCTTTGATGTACAATGCAAAATTGCGGGGAATCAGCATTGGAAATGTAACTTCATAATGATCAAAAATGCCTTTCAGCTGCATCCAGTAAGGTACTTCTGACGGTCCGCCGATATAAGCAAGATTTGGTAAAATTACTTCTTCATACAAGGGACGAAGCACTACGTTCGGACTGAAATATTCAGGATGCGCATCGGCCAATGTTATAATTTCGCTTTCAGAAAAAGATAAATCCGTATTTAGAACGGCAAATGCATCGCCCTCACGAACTATGCGTTCACGAAGGTCATCTTTAAGATAAAAGAGATTAATTTCCCTGGCGTGTAGCGGTGTGTGATAGCCGAGAGAAGAAAGCTTTGCAGTAGTCTCCGAAACAACTTTTTCAGAGACCGGATCCGTTAATTCCTGTTTGATCACAGGAAGGAAATGGCGTTTTAAATCGGCGTGATCTGCATCAACACATATCAGGCCATCTTTTCCAAACAATTCGTGCATATAACATCGCACGGCGTCGGCAAGTGTCTTGTTCTCAAGGTACGCTTTGGAGAACAAAAGTGGCTTCACAGGAAGCGTTTTTAGTATACTTTCCAGTTCCTTTGGGTCGAGCCGACCCACTGCGCCGCTATGCGCCCCCTGCCATTTATGAGTTTGCCCAAATAGGTGAAAAGACGCAATTTCCTCAAAATCATGGTCTTCTGTCGCCATCCAGTAAACGGGAACGAAATGATATTCGGGATAAGCCTTTTTTAATTCCTGAGCCAGCTTGATTGTGGTGACAATTTTATAAATAATGTACAAAGGACCGGCAAAAATATTAAGCTGGTGCCCAGTTGTTACTGTGAAAGTCCTGGAATCCAGCAAAGTTGAAAAATCCGGTTTAAACGGACTTCCATTATATTGCTGTTCCAGAACATCCACAAGCGTTTTTCTGATGTCAGCACTGAAATTTTTTCTCTGCTCAATTACCTTCCCGGCATTTGAGATATCGGGATAAACATTGTAAAATTCTTTTAAGGACGGTTTTTGGTCCAGATAATCAAGAAGTAATGCAGGAAATTGTCCTGTATTACGCAGATCCACTTTTTTAAGTGTCATGAAAGGTGGCTTTTCAGTAACTGGTAGAGAATCCAACGTGTTTATTTTATAAATATTTATTTCAAAGAAACCGTGCAAATATCGTTAAAGTTCAGGGTTTGGACTAGCAGGTTTTGCGCAATTATTAACAGATTGGAAAAAGAAGACAGATAACAACGAAAAAGCCGGAACTAACGCAGTCCGGCTTTCTTATAATACATTGGTTTCTAGTTGCGCAGGTTATTTACCTGATAAATCTTTATAAATTGAAATGGCTTTAAAAAGCATAATCATTTTTGGCAATCAGCTCGTCTGCGATCCTGCGACGGGCGTCTTTCAGGTTCACAGGTTCTATTTTAGTAAACCTTTTTAGCCCCATCAACATGACACGGAGTTCATCCGACTCAGCAAAACTGGTTATTGCCGATCTGCCTGCATTATTTACTTTTTCAACGGCTCTGTGCAGATATACAAAAGCAATGTCTCTGTAAAGTGCATTTGCATCAGTTCCCAAAAGTCCAATTCGCTTTTCTACGCGTAAAAGAACGGATTCAGCTACATAGGTTTCGATGATCATATCAGCCAGATTCATGATAATCTCCTGCTCGTCGGAAAGTTTCATCATGAATTTTTGCACCGCCGCTCCGGCAATCATCAAAACTGCTTTCTTCAAATTTTGAATTACTTTTTTCTCCGCTGCAAACAACTCATCGTCTTCGGACATGCTGAAATCAGGAATAGACATAATTTCTTTACCAACTGCCATGGCCGGCCCCATCAGGTCAAGCTGTCCTTTCATGGTTCTTTTCAAAAGCATGTCCACAACCAGCAAACGGTTTATTTCATTGGTTCCCTCAAAAATCCGGTTGATACGGCTATCTCTGTATGCACGGTCCATGGGTGCATCCGCGGAAAAACCCATTCCTCCATATATCTGTACGCCTTCATCTACCACGTAATCAAGCACTTCGGAGCCATGGACTTTCATGATCGCGCACTCAATTGCTAACTCTTCAAGGGCTTTCAATTTTGAATCCCCCTCTGACAAGCCTTTTTCACGAAGTGTGATCGTCAAATCATCAATGTTTTGTCCTACCCGGTAAGAAGCAGATTCCGTCGCAAACATGCCAACCGCCATTTCCGCCAGCTTGAACTTAATCGCGCCGAAATTTGAAATTGAAGTTCCAAATTGTTTGCGTTCGTTGGCGTAATTGATCGCTTGCATGGTCACCCTTTTGGAGCCTCCCAATGCAGCAGCAGCCAATTTTATCCTGCCGACATTCAGAATATTCACTGCAATCTTAAAGCCATTTCCACGCTCTGAAAGCATGTTTTCTGCTGGAACGATACAGTCATTAAAAAATAGTTGTCTTGTATCCGAGCCCTTAATGCCCATTTTATGCTCAGGTTCATTCATCGTGATTCCACCGAAATCTTTTTCAATGATGAAGGCTGTCAGATTTTTATCCGTCTGTCCGTTTTCTTCAATTTTGGCAAAAACAATAAAAACGTCCGCGAAACCGCCATTGGTGATCCACATCTTTTGTCCGTTAATGACAAAATGTTTTCCGTCTTCTGTTGGTTTGGCCTTCGTTTTACCAGAATTCGCATCCGATCCTGAATCTGGTTCGGTAAGGCAATAAGCCGCTTTCCACTCTCCGGAAGCCAGTTTTGGAAGAAACTTTTGCTTTTGTTCTTCATTGCCATAATACAGGATTGGCAATGTTCCGATTCCTGTATGTGCAGATAATGCCACCGAAAAAGAGTTGCCCGCACCAGTAGCCTCGGCAACCAGCATGGAAGTATTGAAATCCATTCCAAAACCGCCGTATTCTTCCGGAATAACAGTTCCCAGCAAACCAAGTTCACCTGCCTTATCCATTAATGAAGCCATTAATGCAGGACCTTTTGCCTGATCTATTTCGTCCAGTCTGTGCCAAACCTCCGCTTTCAAAAAATCACGGCAGGTATCTGCAATCATTTTTTGCTCCTCGCTAAACTCCTCAGGAATAAAAATTTGTGATGCGGATGTTTCCTTTATAAGAAATTCACCTCCTTTGATCGACGTTTTTTTATCTTCTGCAACGGCCATGATTCAGGTTATTTTGGATTTGCCAATTTTTTATTAGTATGCTTGCATACTAATTATTGTCTTGCAAATATATTTATTATTATTGTTATGCAAGCATACGATCAGGTATTTTTTTGTCAGTTTTATCGGCGTTAGGTGCTAAATGTGAATAAAAAAGTAGGCGGAATTATATCTTTTCAATCAAACGCATCCAGTTTTCACATCCGTTGTTTACATTAAACTGCGCAGCTCGTTTTTTACTTGCATTCGGATCTGTAATGATATTGCCGTTCATGATTTTACGCATGGCAGCCACCAATTGTTTAACGCTAATGTCTTCTGTTACAATGCCCATGCCATCTTCCAGGAACTCAGATACACCACCGGAAGGGAAAGAAATGATCGGTTTTCCCAGTAATGCGGCTTCAATCATGACCAATGGAAACGGATCCTGCCTGGAGGTTAATAAAAATCCGTCTCCAAGATTGAGATAATTATAATAATCCTCCTTTTGTTTGCCCACGAGATGGATGGGTGTCTTTGCTTTTGTGTTCAGGCACCTTTGTTCAGTATAATAAACCAGGCCGTCACTGAGTTTATCTCCCACCCAAACCAAATGCACATTTGGATCATTCAGTTCTTCGGCAATGTCTGGAAGCAGATCAAAACCTTTTCTTTCGGACGTCATTCCCGATAAAACCCAGATAAAATCATCTTTCTGAATATTAAGTTTTTTTCGGATTTCAGCAGTTCTTTCGTCGTCACTTATCACTTTTTCAGAATCAATGAAAGAATACAGCAAACCGACATTTTTACCACCGGTCTGTTCAATAGCCCTGGTTGTAACCTGCGAACAGCCAATGATGAGATCAGAGTAATCGATAATATTTTTGATATCGGTTTTGCTCTGAAAAGCATACGTTAGAGGCAGTTCGTGTATATGCGTGATCACTTTGACTGGAAATTCCTTCGCAATAGACATCGCTTCGGGGATCATCATCGTGTTGATATACCAGTAATCAGCGTTAAATTCTTTGGCGATTTTTCGTAAATACGCTAAGGTTGGATTGATACCCAGCTGAAATTTAAGCTTTTGGATTGGGTTATATTTTTTTGGTGCAATAAAAACGGGGATGTCCGAAGGTAGGTCTTTCAGCAATTCGCCGTCCGCAAAACTTACCAGACCAATGTCAAAACGGTTTCTGTCAATTTTTTGAATGATATACAACAGCATCATTTCCGACCCTGTACGTGTGGCAAAAGGTGTAAAAAAAAGAATGCGTTTTTTCGATTTTTCCATTAAATATTCTGTGCGGAATGTGATTTATGAAGACGTCAATAAGTCGATATTGTCCGCCGGATCAATTTTGTATAATCCTTTTTTTAGCAACAATGTTTTAACAAAGTACTTCAAAAGAACCTTTGTTTTTCGAAAGTAAATATATTGGGTTTTTAAATCAGAAAACGGGCTGCCTGATTTAAGATTCGAGAGCATTTTCCAGACATACACGACCGGTATCATCGTGACATAATGCAGAATAAGAGTCAGATAGGGAAAAGCGCCATACTGTTTCCGTACCCATAAAAGGTTGGAAACCTGCATTTGGGTACTAAAACGATTGATCCAGGAAATATTGGTACGGCGAAAGGGATTTTCGTTTTCGAGATGAATAAATGTACAATCTTCAAAATAGCACAGCTTTCCCAGCTTTCCCAGCCGCCCCGACCATTCTACGTCTTCTCCATACATGAAAAAATCATCGCTGAAACCGCCTGTTGATTCAAAACCTTTTCTGCGCACGAAAATAAATGCACCTACAAGCCAGTCGTACTGATCCGGATCGTCATATTTTGGTTCAGGATAAAGATTCTGAATTACTTTGTTTAATGCACCACTGGGCGGAAGAATGAAGAAAGTTTTACGGAATTCGTTAAAACTTTTATAAAATGGCATCGGAGTTCCATTGGCATAATATTGCAATGCCCCGCAGGCTATAATGTCCCGTTTAACGGATAATCTGTCAAAGCAGCGTTTGATTACATTGTCAATGAGCAGTGTGTCGGCATTCAGAAGCAAAAAATAATCTCCTTTTGCGACAGACATTCCTTTGTTGTTTGCTCTTCCAAAACCGGCATTGTAACCCATATCGACGAAAGTTATTTCAGGATATGCATCCTGAATAAGATTTCCCCCACCATTCGGTGCGTCGTTATCAACAATGATTATTTCAAATTCAATGGCGGACGTATGTGCATAAATGGAATTTAAGCAATTGATAATGAGTTGCGGAGTGCGGTAATTGATGATGATGATGGATACATCCATGAACAAATTCACAAAGTTATTTGGGCAAAAATAAAGAATCTCCCCGGAAGACTGTCACATCTTGCAGGGAGACCCGTAAATAAGCGCTCAATTTTATCTATACTAATTTAATCTCTCATAAATCCCTGCAACGCCTTGCCCGCCGCCAACACAGGCCGTCACCATTCCATATTTTTGATTTCTTCTGCGCATTTCATTGAATATCTGTACTGAAAGTCGTGCGCCTGTCGAGCCCAAAGCGTGCCCCAATGCAATCGCACCTCCGTTTGGATTTACAATTTCCGGATTAATGTCCAGTTCCTGAATTACTGCAAGTGCCTGTGCGGCAAAAGCTTCATTCAATTCAATTTGTTCTATATCAGCGAGTTTCAGTCCTGCTTGTTTCAATGCGATAGGAATTGCCGCTACCGGCCCGATACCCATAATACGCGGATCCACACCGGCAGTCGCGTAGGACAGCATGCGCGCAATGGGTGTCAGCCCCAGATCATTGACCATCTTTTCTGACATAACCACCACAAAAGCAGCGCCATCAGAAGTTTGTGAGGAGTTTCCTGCTGTTACCGATCCGCCGGCAGAAAATACCGGTTTCAGTTTTCCCAAAGCTGCCAAAGTGGTATCAGCACGGGGCCCTTCGTCCTGGCTTACGGTAATTTCTTTCGTTTTCTTTTTACCGGAAGCCGGGTCGAAATAGGTTTCTTTTACCACAATCGGCACGATTCCGTCATTGAACCAGCCTTCTTTTTGAGCTCTTAAAGCCTTTTGATGCGATTGAAATGCAAATTCGTCCTGTCTTTCCCGACTGATATTAAAATCTTTCGAAACCTGCTCTGCCGTTAAGCCCATGCTCAGGTAATAATCCGGATTGTTTTGTGCGATATCATAGTTCAATGCCGTTTTCCAGCCCATGGTGGGTACCATTGACATGGATTCTGTACCTCCGGCAATGATACATTCTGCCATTCCTGCATGGATTTTGGCTGCCGCCATGGCAATGGCCTCTACACCAGAACCGCAGTATCTGTTGATGGTAATGCCTGAAACACTTTTTGGCAAGGCAAGCAAAGCTACATAACGCCCCATTTGCATGCCTTGTTCAGCTTCGGGAACGGCATTCCCGACGATTACATCGTCTACCTGTGCGGGATCAAGATTTGGAATTTTAGCCAGAAGATATTTAATCACTTCTGCACCCAGATCGTCGGGACGCGTAAAACGGAAACCTCCGCGAGTAGCTTTTCCAACTGCACTGCGATATCCGGCAACAATGTATGCGTTCATATATAAGGTTGGTTTTTTAGTTCAAAAAGGGGTTTTTGCTACGCATGCACGGATTTTCACGGATAAATACTATAAAAAAACTCGTGAACACTGGTGTATTCGTGGCAAAAAAAGCAGCAAAATTAGTATGCCTGCATACCATTTGTAAAATTAGCAATTATCCACAAAACAACAAACCGCCGGAAATCGTTTTCCGACGGTTTGTAATTACCAGTAAGTTCTGATTAATATTTGATCGTTAAGACATGGAATGGCTTTGTTCCATGGGTTTGGACTGCGTTGCTTTGACTGGCATGACGATCCACAGGATGATGTAAATCAACACGACTGGAAAAGGCTTTGGAATGAAGAAGCTGATTACCAAAAGAATCCGGACGATTGTCACGTCAATCTGAAGGTAATCGGCTAAACCTGAGGCTACACCACCAATCATTTTGTTTTCTATGTTGCGAAATAATCTGTTGTTGTTCATGGCTATTTGCGATAATGGTCTGTTATTGTTGAATCAAAGGTACTATGTAATGCATGGTAGTTGGATATGAAATGTTATGGATGGTTGCTGGGTTTGAGAAATGGTTTAATTTGGTGAAGAAACGAACCGGCCAGGGAGCAACGCAAAAAGCGACCAGCTCGTCATCGGTAAATATTTCGACCGTCGGAATTTTCAGTGGAATGATCATACCAATTAATGGTTTGTTTTTTTTTAATAAAAACAAAAACAGATACTTAAATATCACTTTCAGGCTTTCCCATAATAAATGATTGCGTTGAAAAAATACCCATTTTGCAATGCACCTTCAATCCAAATGAAATAATTAATATATAAAGAAAGCGTTATATTCCTGCTTAAATCTTCGGCTTGCTTTCTCAAAAAGATTAGACTTACATTAGGATTATCGCACATCTTGCAAATAACTATTTGTAATGAATTACCTTTGCAGTTGAAAATGATAGCTTTGCTGACAATCTGGCACGCAATAGAATACGGGCTTAATATTTTTTAAAGAAAAGGAACTAATAAAAATATATATAAATAGATCATGTTTAAAATATTTTCGAAGCTATTCGGTACCAAGGCGGAACGGGATTTAAAAGAGTTGACGCCGTATGTAGGTATGGTCAATGCTGAATATGCCTTACTGGCTTCATTAACCAATGACGAGCTCCGGACGGAATCGGAAGGCCTTAAAAAGAAAATTGCCTCCGAACTGAAATCCATAGATGAACAAATCGCAGTTTTACGTCAGCAGGCAATCGATGAGCCGAATGTTGATAGTAAAGAGGCATTTTTTAAGAAAATAGACGCGCTGGAACTGGAACGCAATAAAGAACTTGAAAGAGTACTTTTAGAAATACTTCCAAAAGCTTTTGCCATCGTAAAAGACACTGCCCGCCGTTTTAAAGACAACGAGAAACTTGAAGTAACCGCATCTTTTTTTGACAGGGAAGTTGCTTCTAGGAAGTCACATGTTACAATTGACGGCGATAAGGCATATTGGAACAGCACCTGGGAAGTAATCGGGCAACCGATAAAATGGAACATGCTTCATTACGATGTGCAGCTGATTGGTGGAGTGGTTTTGCATCAGGGAAAAATTTCTGAAATGGCGACCGGGGAAGGAAAAACGCTGGTTGCCACTTTACCGGCCTTCTTAAATGCATTGGCTGGACAAGGCGTTCACATTGTAACGGTCAATGATTATCTGGCAAAACGTGATGCTGAATGGAACGCGCCGCTTTTTGAATTCCATGGTATGAGTGTTGATTGTATCGATCGCCATCAGCCAAATACAATTGCCCGTCGTAATGCTTACAAGGCGGATTTAACTTATGGAACAAACAATGAATACGGCTTTGATTACCTTCGTGACAATATGTCACGGACGCCCGAGGAGCTTGTACAACGCAAGCATCACTACGCAATGGTGGATGAGGTCGATTCGGTTTTGATTGACGATGCACGTACGCCATTGATTATCAGCGGACCGGTTCCTCGTGGTGACGAGCAGGAATATCTGGAGTTGAAACCACGCGTTTCCAGAATTGTTGAAGCTCAGAAGAAACTTGCCATGGATCTTTTGAACGAAGCAAAAAAGAAAATAGCTGCCGGAGATAAAAAAGAAGGTGCTCTGGCTTTGTTCCGTGCACATCGCGGTATGCCTAAATATAAGCCGCTTATCAAGTATTTGAGTGAGTCGGGGATCAAGCAATTGATGCAGGAATCAGAATCGATACATTTGGCTGAAAACCAGAAACTGATGCCGATTGCTGACGCACCGCTATATTTTACAATCGACGAGCGTCATAACAGTATTGAACTGACCGAAAAAGGAATTGACTTCCTGACTGGTGAATCAGATGAAACAAGCTTCTTTATTTTGCCTGATATCGCGGTTGATCTGGACAAGATTGAAAAAGATCAGTCGATGACGGAACAGGAACGTATTCTTCAAAAAGAAGCGCTGATCCGTGATTATTCTGTTAAGACAGCTCGTATCCATACCGTTAATCAGCTTTTGAAAGCGTATACACTTTTTGAAAAAGATGTGGAATACGTGATCATGGATGCAAAGGTTAAGATCGTTGATGAGCAAACCGGTCGTATCATGGACGGCCGTCGTTATTCTGACGGATTGCACCAGGCAATTGAAGCAAAGGAAAATGTTCGTGTTGAAGATGCAACACAGACTTATGCAACGGTAACGCTTCAAAATTATTTCCGTATGTATCACAAGCTTGCGGGGATGACCGGTACAGCGGAAACGGAAGCAGGTGAATTCTGGGAAATCTACAAACTGGATGTCGTTTCCATTCCAACAAATGTAAATATTACCCGTAAGGATCAGGAAGATAAGGTGTATCGTTCTGTTCGTGAAAAATACAATGCGGTAACGGATGAAATTGTAGAATTGGTTGAAAGTGGCCGTCCTGTTTTGGTGGGTACAACTTCGGTTGAAAATTCTGAAATTATTAGCCGGATGCTTACGCTTCGCAAGATCCAGCATCAGGTATTGAATGCAAAACAGCATCAGCGTGAAGCAGAGGTTGTCGCAGAAGCCGGAAAGCCGGGAACTGTGACCATTGCAACCAACATGGCTGGTCGTGGTACGGATATCAAACTGACTGCCGAGTCGAAATCAGCAGGTGGTTTGGCAATTATTGGTACCGAGCGTCACGAAAGTCGTCGGGTTGACCGCCAATTGAGAGGTCGTTCAGGTCGTCAGGGAGATCCGGGTTCTTCTCAATTCTTTGTTTCTCTGGAAGATAACCTGATGCGTTTGTTTGGTTCGGACCGGATGGCGAAGGTAATGGACCGCATGGGATTGGAAGAAGGTGAAGTGATCCAGAGTGGAATGATTACCAAATCCATTGAACGCGCTCAGAAAAAGGTTGAAGAAAACAACTTTGGAATGCGTAAGCGTCTTCTTGAGTATGATGATGTGATGAACTATCAGCGTGACGCTATTTATACACGCCGTCGTAATGCGTTGTTTGGAGACCGTCTGGCCGTTGATATCGCGAATACGCTTTATGACGTTTGCGAGGAAATTTCAGCAACCGCTGGCACTTATGCAGAACTGGAACTGGCAGCTATTACTACGTTGGGAATGGAATTGCCGTTTACCGAGTCGGAATATGGTTCGTTAAGACCAAACGAGCGTTCGCAAAAATTGTATGAAGCTGCTGAACAGCAATACCAGGACAAAAACGCAGCCATTTCCGGAAAAGCATTGCCTATTCTGACGTCTATTCAGGCTGAAAGAGGTGCTACGATCACAGAGATTATGATTCCGTTCAGCGATGGAATTCGTCAGACCGGCGTGGTAGTGAGTTTGAAAAAAGCCATTGAAAATGGAGGACGGGAAATTACCCATGAGATGGAAAAAGCCATTGTTCTCTCATTGATCGATCAGGAATGGAAAGAGCATTTGCGTGAAATGGATGATTTGAAACAATCCGTTCAAAATGCGGTATTTGAACAAAAAGATCCTTTGCTTATTTATAAGTTCGAATCTGTTGAGTTGTTCAAGCGCTTCCTGAGCAAGGTGAACTTTGATATGATATCTTTCCTGATGAAGGCAGATATTCCTCAGGATGAAGCCGCTCCGGCAGCCGCAGTTCAGCAAACGGTTCGTCGTCCTGCTGCACCTGCTCCTGCACTGCATACCAATCGTGAAGAGGAGTTCGAGCCTGAAATGAATGGTCCGGGCGAATACGCACGTCAGATGGAATCAACAACCAAAGCACAACCGGTCCGTACGATAAAAATTGCAGACAGAAATCAGAAAGTTACGGTACAATACCGCGACGGGCGGATTTTACGTGACGTAAAATATAAAAAAGTAGAAGCCGAAGTGAAAAACGGAGATTGCGTTGTTATTGAATAGTTTAGTGATTCATAAAAAGAATTTATACAAAGCCCTGCCTGTCTAAATTGGATGGGCAGGGCTTTTGATGGGAAGTAAATCAGGATTTATACGATATTTGTATTTCCGGAAACCGATATTAACGAAAATTACCTCTAGATGAAATTACATAAAGAAGGATATACCATTATGGCGGTCACAGCCATTGTGCTGATCATATTAAATTTGGCCATCGGATACCTTTTGCCGGAAGGTTACTGGATACCACGGATTGTATTGGTCGCAAGTATCTTCGTTTTTCTTTTGATTGTTCAATTTTTCAGGGTGCCGTCACGCGTTGTTCATAAAAGTGACAGACAAATTGTAGCCCCTTGTGACGGAAAAGTCGTCGTGATTGAAGAAGTGATAGAAACTGAGTATTTCAAGGGACCAAGACGTCAGATCAGCATATTTATGTCACCATTGAATGTACATATCAACTGGAACCCGATCAGCGGTGTTATTCAGTATTTCAAATACCATCCGGGATTATATCTGGTGGCCTGGCATCCGAAGTCTAGTACGGACAATGAGCGCACAACGGTGGTCATACGTACCGTGGAGGGAATTGATGTGCTTTTTCGTCAGATCGCAGGTGCAGCTGCACGGCGCATTCGATGGTATGTGAAAGAAGGAGATACCGTTGAGCAAAGCACGGAAATGGGCTTCATTAAATTTGGCTCACGGGTAGATATTTATCTTCCTCTTGATGCGGAAATAAAAGTAAATCTTCAGGACAAAACAGTAGGAAGTATCACAGTTCTTGCCGAATTGAAATAATAATATTTTAGTTTGACAACGGTTTGAAGTTGTCAAACTAAAACTTGAATCTCCTAATTGTCAGTCAATTGTGATTGCAAACAATTAAAGTCCGAACCCGGAAATCCAGCTTCCGATTTGCTGGAAGAATCCCGGAACAGACGACGGATACACTACGGCCATGAATACCATTCCGAAAATTGCTCCGTACAAATGTGCGCTGTGATTGACATAACCCCCGCCTTGTCTGCCCTGATAAAAAGAGTATCCCAAAAAGAGTATTCCAAAAATGAAGGCTTTAAGCTGTATGAAGAAATACAGATAAATGTCCATCAACGGCGCAAATAATATCGCCGCAAATAACACAGCAGAAACACCGCCGGATGCCCCCAATGAGTTATAATTGGAATTTGTGCGGTTCTTTAAATACGTTGGGATATCAGAAACAATGATTCCGACGATGTATAGAAAAAGATAGTAAAATGTTCCGCTTGCTCCAAACAAGGCAGCAAAAAGTTTTTCGATTCCTTCTCCTACAAACCATAAACTCAGCATGTTGAATATCAGGTGACCAAAATCCGCATGGACAAATCCGGACGTTACAAACCGGTAATATTCATTGCGTTTGGTGACTTTGTATGGATTTAGTATCAGCTTGTCCATCAAACTGTAATTGCTGAACGCAAAATAGCTGATAGCAGAGGTGATAATGACAAGTATTAAGGTAATTGACATTTGATATTTTGTTAAACTAAATAATTATTTCTCTCTTTCTACAAGCTGGCGAACAAACTGCAACAATGGTTTTTTGCGTTCGTCGCCTACCTGCAATTTTTCCAGACTGTTAATTCCGATTGCAAAATAATCGTTAATTTTTTGTTCAGTAAAAGTGCGGATATTGAGCTTTTCGTAAATTTCTCTTACTGCTTTAACCTTTTCTTCGGGATTAAAATTCGTTGAAGAAATCCATTTTTCCAGTTCTGACTT
>Ga0247803_1000527_pt1 | contig 20623 bp, 22 predicted proteins | sample UWRJL014104B1_FD_180928 | JGI IMG/M metagenome (GOLD analysis project Ga0247803, IMG submission 180928) | Plant litter microbial communities from Arlington Agricultural Research Station in Wisconsin, United States - UWRJ-L014-104B-1 | ecosystem: Environmental > Terrestrial > Plant litter >...
CTGCCTGGCATCAGTGGAGGAGAAATGTTTCAAGGAGTGTTGGTCCTCCTCATGTCGCGTTTGAACGGCCAAGAAGCGATGTTGGTTCCGAGCGGAAGGGAGTGCGGAATAGTTAGCGCCTTGGCGAATGATGAAGCTTGGAGAGCTTCGACAGCTTCGACTGCATCTCTCAAACACACATCATGGCGTCTATAATACGGAGAGTCGCAAGACCAGTCGCATCTTCAGCTTCATGCTTCTCCAGCGCCCGCGCATTCTCCTCTCGCCTCTCAATACCCCCCTCATCACAGCAATCACACATCACAGCTCCAACATCATGGATGCCGGTACCCTACGTGACTGAGACAGTTGTAAGTTCTCTTCCTTCCATACAATCCTTGAAAGAAACGACTAACCAAGTAGGCTGGAGGCTGGAAAACCTCAGACATCTTCTCGCGCCTCCTCGCCGAGCGCATCGTCTGCCTCAACGGCGAAGTAAACGACCCCATGTCTGCCACCATAACAGCCCAACTCCTCTTCCTCGAAGCCGACAACCCCGAGAAGCCCATCTCGCTATACATCAACTCGCCCGGCGGGTCCGTTACCGCCGGCATGGCCATTTACGACACGATGAACTATATCCGGTGTCCTGTTACAACGATATGCATGGGCCAAGCGGCGTCCATGGGGTCGCTGTTGCTGTGTGGAGGTGAAAAGGGGAATCGGTTTATATTGCCGCATTCGAGAGTTATGATCCATCAGCCTAGTGGCGGGTACTCGGGCAAGGCGAGCGATATCGCAGATCATGCGAAGGAGATATTGAGGGTGAGGGATCAGTTGAATCGGACATATCAGCGGCACTTGACCAAGGAGAGGAGTTTGGAGGAGATTGAGAAATATATGGAGAGGGACTACTTTATGGATGCGCAGGAGGCGTTGGATTTTGGGATTGTGGATCAGATTTTGGACAAGAGGGAGGCTGAAAAGAAGGATTGAAGTAAGATGATGTAATCAGGAACGGGTCGTCAAGAGCCTCCGGACAGACGACATGTATGAGTAAGGCACGCACACCGAAGAAATCGTTGACGGTGCTCAGCACAGGTCCTTCGTGTCTCACGAAGCGATTGAGCAACAGTCTCCCCGAGATGCTTGCTTTTGATAGGTCTTAAGGCTGCCGCGATCACAGGTAGATACCTCCCTGGGCTCCTAGTATGGACGTAGAAGCACACGATGACTGAGGCGCCACCTCCACTCTTCCTTACAGCAGTAATACAACTGCTAGCGTTGGTTTGCTGCTCTTGAACCTTACTTGCAGAGCAATCTCTCATCCACTATTCTACGGGCTACAGATCATCTTGTACGTTGACTTGCATGGTGAATCCAAAAGGATGACAGCTCCCGGACGGTGATTGTGGGCAGCCACGTGATGGCGCGTGTAACGTAGTGGACCCACTTATCGTCTACGGTGCCTTGTCCCAAAGCTACCCCACTGCGGATTAGCTGCTCGCCTTTACATTCCACGCTCTCCTCAGATCTCAACGCCTTCACAGACCGGTATACGAGCACACTCAGCAAAGCTGATCGGCAAGGCTGTCAGTAGCCGTCGTGTTAGGAACCTACGGCGCAGCTCTTGCCCCAAAGTTGCGTTCAAGGCTGGCTGCCCAAGATGGACATCTTCATCAGCAATGTTCCCCCGCGAACGAACCATACGGAACTCCGTCTCTTCCTTCGCGACAAGGTTCAGCGATTCGACATCTTGGCCTTCGATATCATGAAGAAGGCTAAAACCAACTGGGCAATACTCACGACCGCAGACCAGAACAATGCTCAGAGATTCTTGCTCACCTACGGTGGCTCTCCCCCCATGTTTCCGCTGCACTTTAAGAAGACACAACTCCAATTCAAGAAGAGCACCCGAGGCCAGCCCGATAAACGCAACGTTCAGGGTTTGATAGACACGGAGTCTGCGATGCGTGCGAAGCAATCTAAGCAGCCCTCCGCAACGAAGGCACACTCTTCTCAGTCAATCTTCCCTTTCATGAGCGTTCAAACTGGGGTGTGGGGGTACGATGACCTGGAAAGGCTGATCTTCGACTCGAAGCACAGGGATCAACGACGAGGCACAATCACCTTCGGGCGATCGGCAATGGTCGTCTACCTTGCCGCCGCCGAACATCTCAAGTCTCACGGTCATTGCAGGATTGACATACCTTACAGTATCATCGATCACGCCATTCCTTCGGATGACAACGGCATACGAGGAACCATCTTCCTAACGCTGAGGTCGCCGCCGAAGATATACAAGATAGAGGACACCGATGACCTTCATCTGTATACAGGAACCGAGCCTGTCGAGGATGCACCGGCATCAGCACTGACATCGACCTTCCGAGGGCTAAAGCTGGGACCTAAGACTCAGCGGATGACACGAGAGACCTCAATCATGCCTCACTTGGACAGAAACTCGGCTCTTTGCATGGTCTATCGATTCGTGCTTCCCGATATCACCTCTGCGCAACACGCTTGGAATCTCATTAGCAAGTCGTCTGCACTATCGCGATCGCAAGCTTGGAAGTCAACGGTGCCGGCTAGGAACACTTTGCCGATTGAGGTGGAGTATAAGAATATGGAGCGCGAACTCGACTCGTATGATTTAACCAACAGCATGTCGAGCTGTTTTACCTTTGCTGTGCGCTTCCAGCTTCTCGCACTGGCCCTCGAAGGCACCCTACCACCTGCTACCATAACGCAACTTATTCCCCACGTTCAAATACTCTGCAAGCACTACGGCGCAGAGCTTGCAGCTCGAGGAGTCCGCAAGCTATGTCACCAGATACCAACGCCTGGGCCGGATGTAGAAGCAACAGAATTCGGAACAGTTCATATCGTGTCTACGCTGGCGCAGAAAATACGTGACTATCAGGTATGCATCTCTTCCTTCCTGCGAATAAACTACTAGTGTTTGATTACTTTCCGGGCAACAGCTGATTCAAAACACAGGCCATAGAAGGAACGGCACAAGATCTCACTTCAAAGCAGAGAAAGCACCAACATCTCGTCATGACATACAAAGCTACAGTCACACCTACTGGTCTGCTCCTCAGGGGCCCGGACGCCAGCGTATCGAACAGAGTCCTTCGCAAGTACTCCGACCAGAGCGAGTATTTCTTGCGGGTCTTCTTTGCCGATGAAGACGGCATGTCAGTTCTGCATGACCCTCGCGCTTCACATGATAACGTCTACGCTCGTTTTCGCAATGTGCTTCTTGGAGGTATCCCGATTGCGGGCCGACTATACACGTGAGTGCTTCCCATTACGTTACGCGGCAGATGCGAGGTAGCGCGGCATGCAATTCGAGTGAAGCCACACTGGCACGTGCCATATTGTTTAGTTTCCGGGAGTACATACTGACCATTTTTCTGTGTGCAGGTTCCTAGGATTCTCTCACTCGTCTCTCCACAATCACACAGCGTGGTTCATGGCACCTTTCATTCAAGATGGCGTACTCATCCATTCCAAGGACGTTATCAAAGACCTGGGCGACTTCAGCCACATCCACTGCAGCGCGAAGTGTGCAGCTCGGATAGGACAAGCCTTCTCTGACACCATACACGCTGTGCCGATTGCAGAGGATGTCTACGTTACTGAGACGCACGATGATGTCGAGAGGAACGGGCATTGCTTTTCGGACGGCTGCGGTACAATCTCGTTGCAGTTGCTGGAGAAAATATGGAGCAGCCTTCCGCTGGAACGTCGAAAACTTCGACCCACGGTTCTTCAAGTACGCTATAGAGGAGCGAAAGGAGTCTTATCGCTAGACACGTCTCTTTCTGGCAAGCAATTGATTGTTCGTCAGAGCATGACAAAGTATACTGCAAAAGAATCGTGGCGCGACCTAGAGATTTGCGGCGCAGCATACCAGCCACTGGTCATGTACCTCAACCACCAGTTCGTCAAGATTTTGGAAGATCTCGGTGTCCCGCAGCAAAATTTTGTCGCTGTGCAAAAGGACGCGCTTCTTGCGCTGGAGATGATTGTCAAGCATCCTATCAATGCGGCGAGCTTTCTCGGTAAGTGAGAATCCCACCAGAACGCCAAATGGGTTACAAAGTCGCCGCAATCGCAAATTGGCGGGGCTTAGTACAAGGAAGTATAATCTGAGACGCCCCTGAACAAGCGTCGAGGCTGCAGCGCTGTACCCTAAGACGAGGACCTGGTGCGTAAGCTGGTGAAGATGTAGCTAATCCTGTCAGAATACTCTCGCTCTGGCGTTTCAGCCAAAATCCCGACGTTGTTTACACTCATGCACAAGATCGGTCTTTCCTTCCAGGCGGACAGGTTTTTGACCGACATTGTCGAAGTCGCGGCCATGTCGAGCTTGAGAGACCTGAAATACCGCGCTCGTATTCCGGTCGAGAAAGGACACCTTCTCTACGGCGTCATGGACGAGACGAAGGAACTGAAGGAAGGCGAAGTCTACATCCCCACCGCTCAGCAGGATAAGAGCGGTCATTCTAGCCCTAACTTGCTCGTTGGAGATCGTATAGTGGTCACGCGGGCGCCGGCTCTCCACCCTGGCGACGTTCAAGTTGTGAAAGCTGTCAACGTCTCTGAGGACTCTCCGTTGCGCGACTTGCACAACTGCATCGTCTTTAGTCAGCAAGGAGAACGAGACCTTCCTAGCCAGCTAAGCGGCGGCGATCTTGACGGCGACCTTTTTCATATCATCTTCGATGAGCGATTGATACCTCCTCTAACATACAAAGCCGCCGATTATCCGCCGACAGAAGCGAAGAATCTTGGGAGGCCTGTGGAGATTACCGACATCGTCGACTTCTTCGTCGAGTATATGAACTCTGACCGTCTAGGTCAGATTTCCAACAAGCACAAAGTTAGATCAGACCTCCACAATGAAGGCACGGTGCACCCTGACTGCGTCACTCTCGCCCAGCTTGCTTCGGATGCTGTGGACTTCAGCAAATCTGGCAAACCCGTCGACATGCAAAAAGTCCCCAATGGCAAAGATCACATTCGGCCCGACTTTATGGCGAACGGACCTGGCCTCGTTATCAACGACAAGGGAGCCACCGAGCTTGCAGAGGAAGAGGTTGACGATATCGATGATCCGGACGTCCTGAACGTACTTGATCCCGAGAAATTTGCGCTCAGGTACTACAAAAGCCACAAAATCTTGGGCATCCTGCATCGCCGGGTCGACGAAGTAGATTTCTTCTCCCGTATGAAGAAGGGCTTTCAAACCATCCAGCACGAGTGGGGCGAAGCCAGTTTGATTATGAAGCTAGACAAATACATTGACCGAGAGACCAAGCTCGTCCAATGGGAGCACCACCGCGGCTTCGCAGAAGAACTCCGGGAATACTACGAAGAGAACATGCTCGAAATCATGGACTCGCTGCGCCCGCACCGCAGAAAACCCTTGACCGAACTCGAAGTCTTCTCCGGCAACATCCTTGGCAAGAAAGAACGCGCGTCAACCCGGCAAATCCGCGAAGCTAATATCGAAGTCCAGCGGCGCTTCGACCGCGATGTAGCGAGCATTACGCGACGCGTTGTTAGCGGGGATGGCTTGAAGGATGAGGAGGATGAGGCGTTGCCGAGGGCTATTGCTTGCTTCAAAATCGCGCTGGAAACGAAAGGGTGGGAGGAATATACGGAGCTGAGGAGTTGGAAGTATGTAGCTGCTGCGGTATGTCTGGAGCAGCTTTGGCGGTATATGCACTTTCAATTGAGGCCGCTTTGAGGGGGCTTTGAGGGCTATGGGCAGGGTGGCCGGGAAGATGAAGGCCATGGGAGCTGCCGTATCCATGACACCAGGGAACGACTCAGGTGTGTGGATGGGCGGCTACGATTCACGAATTTTGGCATATCTTTTACGTTTATGAATTAGGAAGCATGGTTAGCGGTGGATTGGCGTCTCATCGAGAAGGCGTGGATGGTGGTGCCAACCATCGTTGTATATTCGCACCCTTAAGGACATTCGAGACGTGTAGACCACATTTCGGTTTCGTTCAGTTCGAAAGTAAGAGCTATGGATCTCGCCTCATGTTTCAAAAGTTGGTGTCGTGGGATGAATATCGGTCGGTCTTGGGCCTCAGCTGCGGTAGAAGTAGTCTGCTTTACACAAAGCGATAGGCACTGAGACCCCTTTGCGTGGACTTTGCAGACAGCAGTGCCCTGACACCGCTGCATAGAAAGCGCTTCTTTCCTGTGGTTTGCAAATACATATAACGCCACGCTCGACAGTGCGTGATGTCTTGTACCAGACCCGCTCAATGTCTTGCTTTTTCGACGCACTTTGTACTCTGCAAAGCTCATCCAAAGGGGTGTCAGTGTATAATGTCTCTCAGTGCATGATGTCTCGTATTACACCAGCCCAATGTCTTGCTTTTACGACGCACTTTGTACTCTGCCTTAGGTATAAAGAAACAGGTGAGATGTAAATTATTAATATAGATTGGCTAGTAAAGAAAGGAAATTTGACGGAAGACCATAGACGGTAGATAGCAAAGTTAAGAAAGATCTGCTTCCAACACATTGATCAGGTTCCTCCCTGTTCGGAGAGCGTTCTCCCCCGCCATCGCGTCCTTGCGTGCCTGGAGCCTGTCCCATGTAGAAAGAAGATCGAGGATCGCGGCGTCGCCATTGGTCTCTTTTGGTGCTGGTACCTATCGTGTCTGTACCGCAGCGCCAACATATAGCATAGCGGCACCCTGGTTGCCCGAGAAGTTACGATACTGGCGAGACACAGCCCTCCCCCACGCTGGCAAAACCTCCTTGATTGTGCTAAACGTTGGGGTACAAAGTCAGCAAAGCTCATCCACAGGGGTGTCAGTGGGTATTGTCTTGACTAAAAGCCGCGCTGTTTTATATATACGACGCAATTTGTACCCTAGAGTTACGTACTCTTTGTTGGCTTTCCATGCGATCGGCGCTTCTGCAGATGACCTTGCGACGATGATGATGGACTCCGTTTTGGTTGTGTCGTTCAGCACACATCGATGGATGGTCTCCCGCACAACCCTCCCATCACCAGTACATCGTTCCTCATGCGCGGCGAGGCAGAGGAGAGTCGGATAAACCTCGTTGCAGCCTTTTCCGCACTGGTGCGGCAGTCTTGGATCGTAAGTGTAAGTTCGCATATGCTTCGCAAGTGCCTTTGCATCGATCAGCTGCCTTCGGCAATTAGTAAAGGGCTCCGTAGGGCATGAGGCTGGATATGTAGCAGCACAGTATCAAGGGGGACGCTTCATCGCCCATACTTCTGGCGATAGTGGGCGTACATCTGCCAATAGCGAGTGAATTTGCGGCCGCACGTTGGACACGGCATCTTCATTGTGCCGTCCTCGATGTGTTCCATAGAATGTTGACGAGCAGAAAGAAGCACTAGAATGAAGGAAATATTGACTGACGTAGAGATGAATAATACAGAGACGAACGGATTCAGACTATTCTTTGGGGGGCAAGACTAACGGCAGCGAAGAGAGCGGAGTGAATGACTTATGTTAGAAGCAATCGAAATGAAAAAAATGAACATAATTTGCTGAAGACTAAGTCTAACAGGATCATACGCACACTTCTCGAAGGTTGGAGGTATTATGAAAATACTAGTCCTAGCTTAGATTGACATGATTCTATTATGTGGCATAACCATCCAGATAGAGTTAATATCGAAGGCGTGTCGTGGCGAAGAAAGCGTTGCGGAGTAGCACGAGGCAGGAATATAGAGTGTTCATCTGAAGATATTGAATGCAATCAAACTCTAGCAAAGAAAGTGTCCACACCAGAAATTGCGCGCAGTGGTGTTGAGGGTGGTTCAGGACTGATGTTGTTGTTCGCGCAGGCGCGTTTCTCCCTTGCACATTCCGGCTACTTATAGAAACAGCTTCTATCACTTTCAACATCTAAAAGTAAGCAGTTTGCAGCAAATTTACGAACGGAGGGGAAAAACTAGTTGAATCACAATCATGAGGTAGCTATCTCAGTATATGACAAAGTCAATCAGCACTGAAACTCCTCCAGTCAACTTCCAGAGTATTGTACATGAGAACCACCTCCGCTTTGGTTCAGACCTCCAAACTCTCCCCGCTCGTATTCGACGTCTCCTTGCCCTTCGGCACAATTTTCAACGAAAAGTCCACATGCTTGACGCCCTGGTGAATGCTGCTCGTGCTGACGATGTCCACATCAGCGCAAACATACGGCTCAACGTTCTCCTCAGTCAAGCCCCCACTGACCTCAACCAAGAAAGCTTTGCGGTCGCCGGTTCCTCTTCCCCACTTGTCCTTCAACTGCGCAGCTGCTGTCTTGACCCCATCGGGTGTGAAATTGTCCAGCATGACGATATCGGCTCCGGCAGCGATGGCTTCGTCGGCCTCTTCGAATGACTGACACTCAACTTCCACCTTGATAGCGAACCCTCCAGCAGCCTTCGCAGCTCGCACAGCGTTGGTGATGCTTCCAGCGGCAACGATGTGGTTGTCCTTGAGCATAGTCATCGCAGAGAGGTCAACGCGATGCGCGTCGACCCCGCCAACCAGCATGCCGTACTTCTCCACCAGGCGGAAGCCGGGGGTGGTCTTGCGAGTGCCGGCGAGTATGTTAGGGTAGCCTGCTTTGCGGAGGAGAGTGAGCAGGCGGTTAGATTTGGTTGCAATTCCAGAGCATCGTGCCAGGGTGTTGAGAGCTACGCGCTCCCCCAGAAGCAGGTTCCGTACTGGGCCTCGGACAGTTGCGCAATGCTTGATAGGCTCGAAGTGATCACCTTCTTTGACGTGCCATTCGACCCTGAATAGTTTGAGGACTGTAGTATGATAAACTTATGGTTTTGAACTTACGTGCAGTCCAACTGTCGGAAGACCTCATCGAAAAAAGGTACGCCAGCAACAATACCCTGCATTCACGGTCAGCGAGTACGATATAGCAAGATCTCTGCACCTACCTCGCTCTTTCCGAGTAGCTTAGCTTCTGAGATGTCTTCTCCTACTACGAAGCCGCCGTAGTCAAAGCTCGGTGTATCTTCTTCGAGCCATTCCGCGACTAGGCGCTTGTATGTCTGAGGCAGCAAATGTGCCACGGAACCGTGTGCGGGTGCGCCTTCAACCATTCTGTCTGATCCTTTGAAGAGTCGAGGAAGGAGGAGATTCACTTGTCGATCAAGAGTACTTTAGTGTGGAAGGAGGTTGGAAAGTAGCTCATGTGATGGGTAGACGTTTCGGTAGCGATTCGCCCAATGAGGCTACGCCGGCACTAAGCGGCCGAGGCCGGAAGACGCGATCATTTCATCCCACATATCACTCTCACAACTTCACTCCAACTCGGTCTACTAAACCGGCACGCACTTTGTAAAGCTACCAGACTATAGTTTCGGCTTATTCTTCCCGCCAAAGGATTGAAGGATTGCCTGCGTCTCTGGTCTCGAGGCGAGCGTCATCAAATCGCGTTTCTCCCTCTCCCCCGCCTCCGCCTTCGCGTCGGCGTCGTCTGCCGCGTCCTCAATCAGCTTCTTCGCCAACTGCAATGCCTCTGCGCTATATCCCCCAATCCTCTTCGCCTTCTCCACCACCTTCGCCAGGAAGTCGTCCGTCGTCGGGGCCTGCACCACGGCCGTAATCAACCCGCCCACATACGCGTCCTGCGCGGACAAGCGCTCGCCCGCAAGTAGAAGCGCGTTCGCTCGCATCTTCCCCATTTGCTTGGGAAAGGTGAAGGATGAAGCGGCTTCAGGCACGATGCCAAGCGCCATGAAGGGCGTCTCAAAGAAGGCGCCCTGATGCGCATAGATGAGGTCGAAGCTGGCAAGCTGCGTGCAGCCCCAGCCGATACTCGCTCCGTGGACGGCGGCAATCAGTATCTTCGGGTAGTTGCGAATCTCGGAAAAAAGCTTCTCGCCGGCTGCCACTTCGGCGGCGAGGTCGTCGGAGCCGCCCATGGCCCGACCTGGAGACGTCAGCTATGACATACAGCGCGAATGTAGAGGCACTAACCGGCACAGAAGTGTTTGCCTTTGCCCGCCCTGGTGCAATCAGCTTGATTAACCAAGTACACGGTGCTAACAAGCACTTACACTACGACAGTCCTCACGGCAGGTTCCTTTCTCGCCCAAACCAAAGCCTCTCGCAAGTCATCATACTGCTGTGGGATAAAGGCATTAGCGAACTTGGGTCTGTTGTAGCTCAAGAGGACTGCGCCTGCGGAGAGCTGTTCGACAAGGACACCCTCTAATTGCGGCGGCGGTGCCATAGTTGCGTACAAGTCCGATGGCGCAAGAACGATGGCGATTGTCGAGTAGTACCACCATCTGGAAATGCTAAACTCCTTTATGTTGACGCCAAGAATGCCGCGCCATAAGCCAACCGCATTTCTACATTGCTGTGCGATGTCCTGTAAGCTTACGATGCGGCACGGACTTGTACTTATGGTGGGCGACCTCGGCTCAGCTGAACGACTCGTCGTGCCTGACCTTATCTCGACACCAAGTAAAACCATCTTGACTACCAACACGTCTTTTGTCAGTCGTACAAGGCTCACGAGCATGATCTGCGGGTACCATATTAGTGCGCAAATAACTGTAATGAGGTGTTCCCGGCTCCACTCTGCCTAACCGTCCATGAGTTACAATGTAGCGGCAAAGGGATGGTCGTGTGGGAGACAGTTGATTAAATTGTACTCCACAGCACTGATAATGCAAATCCGATCATTGCTGTCGCCAAAAGCTCGTCAAATACCCCGGTTACTTGGCTGATAAGATGCAGTCAAGGAGGGCTTGCCGGTGTACGAAGAACCGTTCTCAGGGAGTACCACGAGTTCTCGGGCAACCAGGGTGCTGCTGAGCTCCACGTCAGAGACTACCTACCTTTTAGGCCGGGAGTCTACTTAGCTTGTCCAGCAAGTCTCGGTACGTACTGCTCACGGTCGACTGTTCCGATGTATTGCATTTACGACGCATGTTCGACCTCCAAAGTATGGGCCCAAGCGACAACTCGGCCAAAGAGTCCACTAAGTAGTTAGGCAACCTGGATAGGGCTTGTAGATTTCTAGAGAGAAATGATCGGAACTATCGAAGCCGCGACTACCACGGATTAGGTTCGCCACGGATAACAGGGTTCATGTTTGGGGTCCAAATTGCGTCGCGAACTCACGTCAAGTATGCCTTTTCCTGATACACTAGGTGCTGAGAGCCCTCTGGATGGCCTTCACCAAAAGTTGCTGGACGACCCTCTGTTGTTACCATCCTAAGTCGTTTGAGAACACGGAGCTACACATTCAGAGATTAGACTATGACTGCACAGCCTATTCGGCACTTATTGACTGCGAGCACGAAGATGTTTTCAAGTGTGGGTTGGTGCGAAACGATGTGTTGCACGATGAGCTAGTCCCGAATAAACTAGCGTGTACCTAGCGCCCCCAGGCCTGATGTCACAGCCTACTATCTATGAACTAAACAACGACACATCGCCCTAAAGCTAGAAACCCACCTCAAACTGACAGAGATAACATCTGAAAAGTCACGCCATGCTCCGCTATTTCGACCCTCGTTCGCTGGTAGCTGCCGGCTGGAACTGGCTGAACACTATCGACTCACCACCCGAAGGCACGTTCTCACCCACATACGCCGACGTCTGCGTAGCGCGCGCAATACTAAAGTCGCGCGGTCTTCCCACTGAGATTGTCCTCGAGATCCTAGACTGGGCTGAATACGAACCTGTCCGAGAATTTGCCAGCACGCAAACATGCACAGTATCTGCCCCGGACACTTTTATGGCGCGTTGCCTCACCGCCGGCGTACTGACACAAGATGCGATCCGCAGTCTCTCTGCACGCCAATCAGACATCAAAGTAAAAGAAATCGAGTTTATAATTTCGAGTCGCGACCAGGGGTGGACGAGTGAAGGCACAGACGGGACCTTCAATACGTCGTCGTGGCTGGAAGTTTCGATTCTGCGGCCTATGCCGAACTTTCGGCGTCCTAATGGTCTGAATCTGGCACCTCGCAAACACGAGCTTCAGTCGCCGGCGACTTTGCAGCCAATGCTTATGAGATCTGGGAAAACGCTTGTGGCGAGGCCGGAGGAGGCGCGACACGGGATACAAGATGGCGAGGGGGATCTTGCGTGGTATCTTCAGGGAAATCGTGTTGCTACGGAAAGGCGCTGCGAAGAGTATCGTGTTGTATGGGGTGAAGATCGTCATGAGGGCAATGAGGGATCTGGAGATGGACTGGGGTTTTTGGATGCGTTGAGGGAGGGAGATGAGATTGTTGTGTGGGCGAGGGCTAAGGTGAGTTTTCAAGTCGACTTCCCCGATGTGCGTACTGATCCGCAAAGTATCCCGGATGGCAATGTGTCGTCGAGAGGATCGAAATGAGCGTCCGATACAGCTTCTCAGAATGCGACTCAGCTGCATAACTTGAATTTGCAGTGATGATGGCAGGTCGTTCTACAAAAGCTGTATCGGGTCTTTCAGTGAGGCGTTCACATCAGCCTGAGGCTGGGAGAGAGGCCGGCAAAGCATGCTCGGAGGAGATTCACAGCATATCGTTTCGTGATAAGGTCCACAACGTTTGATGATGCGAGACATCTTGTGGTTTCCTTGTGGATCAATTTTACAGACTTCCAAACATATACGAAGGTAGTGAGACAAACGCCGATTAAATCAAGTTATCTGTCACGGTGTACGCATGAGCAGCCGTTCGTTCACCGTAAAATAGACTGAGATCCCTCTAGATCAGTTTTGCTGACTTCGCATCCGAACCGACCGCACGGGGCGAGTGTCCGCTGTTGCCGTCTTAAGTCACTTATAAAGTATCATGAACAACTTACAGCATATTCATGGATCAAAAGAACAAATCGGGTTGCACCACGATTATCAGGCAGTTATCATAACATGTGACCACGTGAATCGGCACTGAGACACCTCAAGCTGAGCTTTGCAAATCCATACCCTCATTGGTGATAGCCTCGACCACAAGTGTGCCGACTTCACGGTCACAATCACGATTCGAAGCAAAGCTTATCCCGACTTGCCTCGCTGTCTTGCGTATTGAACAAAAGCCTAGACGTGTTGCAGTCCCGAGGCGACTCGTATTGCATACTCATATAATGCAATTGAACTGATCCATCAGCTCTGAGTGTGCGCTCGCTTGTAGGTACACCTTATGCGAAGTCTGTGAAGCTCAACATGCGGGTTCTCGGTGCATGTTGATTGAACAGAAGGATAGCCGCGTTCAATTGCGGCGCGGCGACTCGACTCGTACCTTTGTCTTATATTATCCACCTCCTGAAACTATCAGTTTGAAGTTTCACTCGCGCATGTCAAGTGGTTTTGGTTTTGCTTTCGTCCAAACCTGATTCGAAATTAGCGATCGGCCTATGCGCAGGCTTCGTGCCTGGGTCGCGCACAGTTTCCCACCACCCCAGCACTTTCTAGTTCCGCCAAGATCAAAAATTATTCTGCGAACATGCGCTTGAACACTATCTGCCTGCGCTTTTGTAGAGTCTTGGGTGGGTCCCCCGAACAACAAAAGATGAGATCGACAAAACAAAAACAAAAGAAAACATTGCTCAGGATGAGGTTCGAACTCATGCTTCTTTCGAAAGTAGTGATATAAGTATCTACACACTTAAAACTACCGCCTTAAACCACTCGGCCACCTGAGCGTTTGTAGATAATTATCCGAAGATTTCTGGATAACCAAAATATAATACGTGTACATAAATGTGAATATGTCGAGGCACGTTTGGTTTTGGCATTTGACTGCATCCGACGTCAATGCGGGGGCAAGGCTAGGGACCACTCACTGACATGTCATGCGTCATAGATTAAACCTGTGGTTGGTACAAACGCAAGATTCTTTCACGGAGGTCGGTGGTAGCATCGGCGCGTTTGTGCCGTCTTTATTCCGATCGATGTATGGGGTTAGCGCGTGAGCGGCGCGATGAATAAGAACACATGTAAGCACGACAGTCAGCTTCGTACAGACTTCCTTCCAACTCTACGATCTGTCAGCTAAAACAAAACCACTTGAAACCCAGCATATTACACAACTAATTTCTACGTATCATCAAATCGTTCACTTGTCTTTCCAAGCCTGTATTGCGCGGAGATCGCGTTGACCGCGGACATGGACCCAGCGGAGCCGAAGCCCATCAACCGCGTCCCACTCGCTTGCATACAGTGCCGCAGTCGACATGTAAAGTGCGATGCTACCCAACCAATTTGCAATCGCTGCCAAAGAGAGGGGAAGGAGTGCAACTACCACAAGTCGCGAAGAGGGGGATTGGACAAGGCGGCTTTGGCGAGACGGCGGCTGATGCTGCAGCAGCAGCAAGCACAACAACCCGGTCTAATTTCGAGCCAACATGCATCTCCCGATTCTTCCAATTGCAGTGAGCCCGATTTCATCTCTATTCAGCACATTCCTGATGTAGACCTCCCCTCTATTCACAAGGCCGAGGCGCAGCTGGCAGCGTCGAGCAACATGACCTTTCAGATCAGCAACGATCGATTGCTAGACATGTTTTATGAGAACTTCTGGCATGGCTTTCCGTTCGTCTTACCGCAGCCCTCCCTAAGGCAAAGGAAGCTTCGCGAGAATCATGGCATGAATAATCTACTTCTTGTACTTCAGTGGATCGGCTCAGTCTATGCACCTTGGACACCATCGGAACCAGATTACGAGGCTGCACATCAAGCCTTGAACTCGTTCTCATTACCTCGGGATCCTTGGACAGTCCAAGCCTTGACGCTGATGGCCGTTGCGGAGCAGCACTGGGGCTTGAAAGCAGAATCAAGAACGTCGCTCGACCAGGCGGTAGCACTAGCGCTGGAACTCCAGATGAATACGAAGGAGTTCGCGCGGGCGTATGGCGAGCTCAGTCCAGTTCTTGAAGAATCGTGGAGACGAACGTACTACTTCCTTCTTCTCACCGACCGACATTTCTCAGTGGTGATCAACAATCCATGTTATTCCCTCCAAGACGTCCCGCATCTGGTCGATCTGCCGTGCGATGACGCAATCTATGAGTCGGGAGTGAGTTCTCATTGCCATGATGAGAAATGTGTACGTCGACTGATGTTGAGCGCAGCAAATACCGCCTCCGTTGACGTGGCAAGATTACGATACGAGAGAGTTCAATGATGTTGAGATTATTTTTGGATCGATAGTGTACATGATGGATATCAGCAACGTTGGTAAGTACCTCTCGCGTCACACTGCGTCGTGAACCGGCACGGTGCGGCCTCTACCCGGAAACAATTAGTACGGACAACCTTCCCAACGACCCTTACTGACTTTGTATCTCATCTGGTAGTCGGATTCATCATGCGAACCGTTGTACAGTCCGGAACCTTCAGCGACAGTCTGATAGATGCCGTCGACGCCAAAGTCGCTGCTTGGCAATCGTTACTTCCCGCCTGCAAGAAAGACCCCATGCTTCAAAATGGCAACATCGACGAAATCATGTTCCAGGCACATTTGATGGCCGCTATGTAAGCTCATATTCACCTTCCTGGTCCATCGTTTATCATTAACCCAATAAGCGTAATCATGACCTCTCACCGCCCCTTTAGTTCATTGACCTACAGCATGGAAGAGCTCTCCACGCAGAGCTTTGTTACCCCAATCCCTTTCGTCAACCCTCCCAAGGCAGGTCGCAACCTGCACACGGCACGTGTATTAAAAGCAATCGACATCGAAATAAAACTCCTGGCAATACCATGCGCCATGGAAAAACACAACGTCTTCACAGCATGCATGGTAGCCACCCTCGCGACCGCGCAGATATCTGCATGCAACGTCCTTCTCGATGACCACGCGCTCTCCATTGCTCGCGACCGCGTACGACTAAGCATTGGCTGCCTCAATGCCCTGGGGACCATATGGCCGCTTTCCAAGAAAATGGCAAATGAAGTTCGCTATGTCGCTCGTCGAACACTTTCGAGCTTACCTAGCCTTACAACTCAAGAAGCCGACCCTAGCGCAGATGTTGAGATTCCAAGGGATGAAGTGGCGTGGCCGATTGATCCTTCGGCTCATATTGATATTTACGCTGGTATTAGTCTTCCCGTTGATTGGGATGCGCCTATGATCAACTACACGTCCTCATCGACGTCGAGCTTGTCTTGAGCTGGAATAATGCTGCGCGTTGGTCGGAACGACACACGCCAGTCTTAGTACATGGACTCGACACGGTGTGGGATCGGTTTTCAAATGTACGAAGATGGAGACAAAAGACGAGCAACAGTAGGATGAACAACCCGTAGCTGCCTTTAGCGTCGCGCAAGTTCAACCCGATGAACTAGGAGTCGGAACTGGCGATCGAGGTGCGTCACCGTGTCGCGCGACCAGCAAACGGATTTCAAACCAGTACCATCACATAACACCCTGCCTTTGTCGTTTGAGAATTACATTGCTAAGCACCCCAACACTGGCCTCGCAATGCAATGGCCCGTTATCTCCATCTATTGCCCGGAATCCTGAACCCGGTTAGTGCAATGATCTGATTGGATCTAGCCCCACGGTGGAACTGCACACCCTGGAAAAGTGGGTTCCACTTTCATCCGAACTTTTCAAATGCCGCCATGCGCGCACCTCGTGGCAACGTGCTCATCAGGATGACGGCTCCTACTTTGAACATATTTCGAGCCTGCTAACGAATGAGGCTGCACTATCGTTGGTCTCACACACGCGCGACGCATTTATCCTTGATCGTTCGAGGTCGGGTCCTTCGTACACCTTCTCAGTCATCGCAATCTAGATGAGATAACGATAAAGTACGACCCAATGAGTGACTCCGACCAAGCTTTGAGCGCTCCGCGCAACAATGCGCCCACGAAGTCAGTCGATGAAGAGGTGGAAGGGCAGCTTGAAGATTTGGATCCAGCGGCGGAGGGAAAGCTCGTGAGGAAGCTAGACCTCTTCGTTATCCCCGTTGTCATGCTTCTCTATTTGTTGAGCTTCTTAGACAGGTGAGCCCTCCTTCAGGTTACTAGTCTCATCAAGAGAGCTATCTAACTTGCCTACAGAGTCAACATCGGCAATGCCCGCCTCTACGGCCTGGAAGAAGATTTAGGGTTGAATCCTTCCCAATGGCAAGTTGCAGTATCCATCCTCTTCGTAACCTACATTTTATCCGAGGTGCCCTCCAATTTGGTCCTCAAGAAACTGCGCCCATCCCGCTGGATCGCCTTTATCACAATATCCTGGGGTATCATCGCAACTTTGACCGGAATAGTGCAAAGCTACGGCGGCCTCATCGCATGCCGACTCATGCTCGGAGCCGTTGAGGGAGGCTTGTTTCCCGGCATGGCCGTCTACCTCACCTTTTTCTACACAAAACGTGAGCTTGCGCTGCGGATCGGGTATCTTTTTGTCTCGGCTGCGTTGGCCGGAGCATGCGGTGGACTTCTCGCGTTTGGGATCGGACACTTGGACGGCACATCTGGACAGCGTGGATGGCGTTGGATTCTCATCATCGAGGGTCTTCCCACTATCGTCCTAGGTATCGCGACGATTTGGATACTACCAGACAACCCCGCAACGACGTACTTCTTCAGCGATAAGGAAAAGCGGCTTGCTGCCGCACGTCTCACACGCCAAACGGGGTACACGGCTAAAGCGGCTGAATTCCACTGGGACGATGTGAAGAAATGCGTGAAGGACTGGAAAGTGTGGGCATTCTGCTTTGCGCAATTCGGCGCCGATACCATGCTTTACGGCTTCTCGACCTTCCTTCCCACCATTATCCGTGGAATTCAGCCAAAAGCGAGTACCGCGCTCGTTCAAGTGTATACGATCCCCTGCTATGCGTTAGGTGCTATCACGTACCTAATCGTAGCCCGGATATCGGATCATCAGCAACGGCGCGGACTCTATGCCGTGTTGTTTGGCCTCGTTAGCATTGTCGGATACGCGTTGTTGATGAGCGATACAAGCTCTGGAGTCCATTACGCAGGCTGCTTCCTCGTCGCTATGGGCTTGTATGTCAATGTTGGTCTACCTCTCGCATGGCTGCCTACGAATAGTCCGCGTTACGGGAAGAGAACGACGGCTACGGGTCTACAGCTGACTATTGGTAATTGCGCGGGTATCATGTCTTCTTTTGTAAGTTCAGCCTTTTCGCAAGCACCTTAGACAGACACATACTAACCAGTCCAAGCTCTACCCAACTACAGAAGGGCCGCGGTACATCCGTGGCCATGCTGTCACGATGGCCATGGTAGCATTTGCGAGCATTGTTTATGCAGTCATGTGGTGGTACTTCGCCATGGTAAACGCGCGGAGAGCGAGAGGAGAGGAAGATTACAGGATCGAGGGTATGAGTGATGAGGAGATTGCAGAGATGGGCGACGATAGCCCGAGGTTTGTGTACACCATCTAGTGATATGGAAGAGAGGTCTCCTAGTCATACTGGCTTTAAATGCACTCGTGCAGTGAATTCAAAGCTGTCGAACTCAACACTGGCGCGTCAGATATGCGTGACTGTACTGTAGCCGCCGAGTGCAGGATATCAATACCGTCTTGATGCAAGGACTGCAGCTGCTGATGAACGCTTGGTTTCACCTGTTGCTCTGTCGCTCGAAGGGCTTCAACCGTCGATAACCCTCGCTGTACCGTGTTTTGGGACCTCGCGACTTCGCGAGTCCTCGTACTCGTCTGTTTGTTTACGCACGCCACCACACCACTGCGGGGTACCAGGGATGTAGATGCGGAAGGTGACAGTGTCACTGTGCGCCAATGTGTCTGCCTCGTGTACAAATTTTCTCGTAGGCTCCACCACGCATACCTAGTTACTGGTTCGTCGGCGGGTAGTACAGACTACGTCGTATTTAGCACCCAGTGCCCCGCGCTCCAAGACGTCAGGCATTGGGAGATCTATGGGTAAGCTGCACCAGCTTGCTAACTCGGACCCCAGAAATCGCATCGGCGACAAAAATTTGGGATCAATTTCGCTTCAAATGGCAGAGTTCAAATCCCGCATGTGCGACGTCTGCAGCAACGCCCTCCGTCTCGCATTCGCTAGCCTCAAAGACAGAACGCCCGAAATCTCCGACGACGTTGCGCATCATGCTACCAAAGACTCGCTTGTCGACTCGGTGCTGCGCCAAAGCTGCCACTTATGCCGCCTATTCCTATACCATCTAAAAGTCCATTGGGTCAAGGATTACACTTTGGGTCCGGAAGAGGAGCAGTCGACACCGACGTCACTTTCGGAGGACGATTTCAAAGAGTCGGACTTCGAGTTTGGAACGTTCCCGAGCGATCGTGTGGGAATACGGTCGTACATGTTAGGTTTGCCAGAGGATGTAGGGCTTCGTTTGCAGATTGAGGAATTCTCGGACGGTGTGGATGGAGTTTTGGCGACGATGAAGTTAAATTGTGATGCTTTGGCGCATGTGTCTGTGACGGCGAGATTTTGGGTACTTGCTGCTCAAGGTATGAAGGTCCCGATGATATGTAGCTACGTGGATTCTGATATGATATTGGTAGCTTTTGGAGGATTTGCCAACACCAAGAGGTTCAACGATAACAGTGCAGCATCCAGCTGCCAAAAGATGGTGGGCAAATGGCTGGAGGAATGCGAGAACGATCACGACATCTGCAAAGTGCAGCGGAATTTCCTTCCTACCCGCTTACTAGATCTTAGAGAAGTAGACAAACGGCAGAGGTTGCGGCTTGTCGATTCTCGAAACTGCGATCCGACGGCGCGTTATGTAACTTTGTCTCACTGTTGGGGTCTGCATGTGCCAGTGACACTCACAAAGGAAACCGAGAAGGAGATGAGAGATGGCTTCGCATTGGACAAAATGCCCCCGACATTTCGCGACGCTATCCAAGTAGCAGGATGGGCCAAAGGTGAGTTGCATTTCTTGCCGTCCTTTCAACACACAAATCCGCTTCTGACGCCACCTGCACTCTTAAAAGTGCGATATATATGGATAGACTCCTGCTGCATAATCCAAGGCTCAAAGTCCGACTGGGAGACTGAAGCCAAAATGATGGAACATGTATACAAAAACACCTTCTTTAACATATCCGCCGACCACTCCGAAAGCAGCCTCGGAGGCTGCTTTAGCGATCGCCTTGCATACAAGACAACGCCGGTTCAGTACGCTGTAGAGGGATTAGGCCAATTATTCTTCCTCTCGAGGAACACTTTCATGCGGTCTCTCATTGAGTCACCGATAGCGGCTCGTGCCTGGGTCGTTCAGGAGCGGTTTTTGTCACCGAGGATTTTGCATTTCACAGCTGATCAGATTTTCTGGGAGTGTGCGGCAACGTGCATATGTGAGACGTTTCCAAAGGGGTTGCCATGGGTATATGATCATACGTCGAGTTGGCAGTATCGATCTTCCATGGTCATCATGCCGCCGCATCATCGAATAAGACCGGACTACTACAAAGTGTGGGGAAGCATATGCCAGGACTACTCAAGGACCCGATTGACATACTTGTCTGATAAGCTGATCGCTTTTTCGGGAGTGGCGCGAGATTTTCAGTCGCGATTACCGGATGACACGTATCTCGCAGGTATGTGGAAATCGAAGCTCTATTCCAGCCTTCTGTGGTCTGTCATGGCTCTAGATGGGCGACCTGTGCAGCCGAATGGGTCGCGAGTCGAGTTCG
>Ga0247803_1000529_pt1 | contig 20506 bp, 17 predicted proteins | sample UWRJL014104B1_FD_180928 | JGI IMG/M metagenome (GOLD analysis project Ga0247803, IMG submission 180928) | Plant litter microbial communities from Arlington Agricultural Research Station in Wisconsin, United States - UWRJ-L014-104B-1 | ecosystem: Environmental > Terrestrial > Plant litter >...
CGGGCTGCCGCGCACACTGGACCCGGCTGCCACCCGGCGCAACATCCTGCTGCGCGGGGTGGACGGCGCCGTGGACGTCGACTCCCTGCGCGGCGCCACGTTCTCGCTGGACAGCGGCGACGGACCCGTCCAGTTCCTGGCGAACCGGCCGGCGAATCCGTGTGCCTGGATGGACGTGGTGCTCGCTCCCGGCGCCCACCGGGCCCTGCGCGGGCGCGGTGGTATGCGCTGCGAACCGCTGACCGACGGGACGCTGCGGCTCGGGCCGGCCCGGCTGCACAGCAGCATCCCGCTCAGTCTTACGGGTGCCGAACCGCCTGACCGGCCAGCACGGCCCGGTAGCCTTCCCGGTAGCTCGGGTAGGTGAAGCTGAATCCGGTCTCGAGGATGCGGCGATTGCTCAGTCGCTTGTCGCCACCGCGGCGACCGCCGGTCTCGACGATCTGTGGGTCGGGCAGGCCGAGTTCGCCGGCCAGGAAGCCCAGCACCTCGGCGGCGGGCACCGGCGTCGAGTCCACGCCGAGGTAGAGCCGGTCCGGCGCCTTGGCACGACACATCAGGTGCACGATCATCGCGGCCGCGTCGTCGCGGTGGATCCGGTTGCTCAGCCGGCCCCGCTCGGCCACGGTCGCGCGGCCCTCGCGCACCTGGCTGATCAGGCGTTCCCGGCCGGGGCCGTAGATACCGCCCAGGCGCAGCACGACGGCAGACGGGATCCTGCTCCGCAGCAGTTCCTCCGCCTCGAGCAGGATCGAGTCGGTGCCCGGCCCCGGCTCAGCGGGGGTCTCCTCGTCGACGGTGCTGCCGTCGTTCACGTCGTAGACGGCGGTGGAGGACACCATCAGGAACCGGCGGGGGGTGACCAGCGCCGCGTCCAGCGCGTCGAGCAGGTTGGCCAGGCCGGTCACGTACGCGGCCCGGTACACGGCGGGGTCGGGGTTGCCCGCGGCGATCGTCACGATCACGACGTCGGTGTCCGCCGGCACGTCCGGCCGCTCGCGGCTGAGGTCGACGGACTGCCCGTTCAGGGCGGCCGGGAGCACGTCGGCGTGGCGGCGGAGGCCCACCACGTGCTGGCCGAGCGCGACCAGGCGGAGGCCCACCTCGGTGCCGAGGTCGCCGCATCCGGCAATCAGTACAGTCATGCCTCCAGTATGGAGCTGCCGGGCCGCGGGTCAGAGCACGTCGTCCGCAGCGGCAGGCGGAACGTGCCGTTCGGGCGTGCCGGTGTAGAACGACAGCGGCCGAATCAGCGCGTTCGCGGCCAGCTGCTCCATGATGTGCGCGGTCCAGCCGGTCACCCGCGCGGCGACGAAGATCGGCGTGAAGGTGGCGGTGTCGAACCCCATCAGGTGGTACGCCGGACCGGCCGGGTAGTCCAGGTTGGGCAGGATGCCGGTGCGGGTCTTCATGCCGTCGGCCAGCGCGTCGTACAGGGCGAGCAGGTCTGGCCGGTCGAAGTGGTCGATCAGGGTGAGCAGCGCCGTGTGCATGGTGGGAACCCGGGAGTCGCCGTGCTTGTAGACCCGGTGGCCGAAGCCCATCACCTTGCGCTTGTGGGCGAGGGTGTCGTCGAGCCAGAGGTCGGCGCGTTCGGCCGATCCGGCGCCCAGTCCGATCTCGGCGAAGATGTGCATCACGGCCTCGTTCGCGCCGCCGTGCAGCGGACCCTTGAGCGCCCCGATCGCCCCGGTCACGGCCGAGTAGAGGTCGGAGAGGGTGGAGGTGATCACCCGGGCCGTGAAGGTGGACGCGTTGAAGGAATGCTCGGCGTACATGATCATCGACACGTCGAAGGCCTCGACGACCTCGACCTCCTGCACCTCGCCGAAGGTCATGTAGAGGAAGTTGGCCGAGTAGCCCAGGTCGTCGCGCGGTTCGACGAGGTCGAGGCCGTGCCGGCGGCGCTGGTCGTAGGAGATGATCGCGGGCAGCTGCGCGAACAGGCGCAGCGACTTGGCCAGGTTCGCCTCCACCGACGAGTCCGGGGTGGTCAGGTCGTTGGCGCCGATCACGCTCACCGCGGTGCGCACCACGTCCATCGGGTCGGCGGAGGTGGGGATATCGTCGATCACCCGGCGCACCGAGTGGTCAAGACGCCGCAGCGACCGCTCGGCGACCTCGAATTCGGCCAGCTGGGCGTCATCGGGCAGTTCGCCGTTCCAGAGCAGGTAGGCGACCTCTTCGAAGCTCTTCTGCGCGGCCAGTTCCTGCACCGGGTAGCCGCGGTAGAGCAGCGAGTTGGAGTCGGGATTGACCCTGGACACCGCCGTCGTGTCGGCCACCACCCCGGCCAGGCCGCGATGGATCTCCGGCGCGGCCAGCTGCTGCACCGCGGGCGGGTTGATGGGCTGGTTGATGGTCATTTCGCTCCTTTGCGTCCTGATGAAGTAGCCGTGCTGGTACTGCTGTTGTGGTGCTGGGCTAGCCGTCGTGACCGCTCAGAGTGAAGTTGAAAATCCCCGAATCGAAGCGATTGTAAGCCTCGTAGTCCAGCAGCTGATAGAGCTCGGCGCGGGTTTGCATCGCACGCAGGGCGCTGGTCAGCGAGCCCTCGGCGATGATGGTGTCCAGGCCCTGCTCGGCCGCGCCCATCGCCAGCCGCAGCAGCGAAACGGGGAAGATCACCAGGTTGATTCCCACGTCGGCGAGCTGGTCCACCCTGAACAGTTCGCTCTTGCCGAACTCGGTCATATTGGCCAGGATCGGCACGTCGACCGCGACCCGGATCGCCTCGAACTCGGCCAGGGTGCCCATGGCCTCGGGGAAGATCGCGTCGGCGCCGGCGTCCACCAGCGCCTTCGCCCGGTCGACCGCGGCGGCCAGGCCGTCGACGGCGCGGATGTCGGTGCGCGCCATCACGAGCAGGTTGTCGTCGCGCCGGGCATCCACGGCGGCCCGGATGCGTTTGAGCGCCGTGTCGGTGTCGACGACCTGTTTGCCGTCCAGGTGCCCGCAGCGCTTGGGGTTGACCTGGTCCTCGATGTGCAGCCCGGCCACGCCGGCATCCTCGAGGGTCTGCACGGTGCGGGCCACGTTCATCGGCTCGCCGAAGCCGGTGTCGGCGTCGACCAGGGTGGGCAGGTCGGTCATCCGGGAGATCTGCTGGCTGCGGCCGGCCACCTCGGTCAGGGTGGTCAGGCCGATGTCGGGCAGGCCGAGGTCGGCGGCGAGCACGGCGCCGGAGATGTAGACGCCCTCGAACCCCTTGGCCTGGATCAGTTTGGCCGAGAGCGGGTTGAACGCGCCGGGGAAGCGCAGCAGACTGCCGCCGGCGAGGTCGGCGCGGAGCTGGGCGCGCTTGGCGGCGGGGGTGAGTCCGGAGTAGAGCATCAGAAGATTCCGTTCAGGCTGGGCAGGGGGTCGAAGAGGCCGGGGCGGGCCACCAGGGTGAGGGCGCCGAGGTCGGCGCCGGAGAGCTCCGGCAGCCGCTGGGCGAGGTCGAGGAACCGTTCGATCTCCGGGCTGTCCAGGGCATCGCCGGCGAGCAGCCGGAACTTGGCGACGTAGTCGGCCCTCTCGAACGGGCGGGCACCGAGCGGATGCGCATCCGCGACGGCCAGCTCGTCGACCAGTCGGCTGCCGTCGGCGAGGAGGATCTCGACCCGGCCGCCGAAGGCCTTCTCGGCGGGGTCGCTGGAGTGGTACCGCCGGGTCCATTCGGCGTCTTCGCTGGTGGTGACCGTGTTCCACAGGGCGACGGTGTCGGCCCGGCCGGCCCGCTCCGGCCGGTAGGAGTCCTCGTGGTGCCAGGCGCCGTCCTGCAGCGCCACCGTGAAGATGTAGGGCACCGAGTGGTCCAGGGTCTCCCGGCTGGCCAGCGGGTCGTACTTCTGCGGGTCGTTGGCGCCGGAGCCGATCACGTTATGGGTGTGGTGCGAGGTGTGGATGACGATGCTCCGGATGGCACCGGGCGTGAGGATTTCGGGGTGCTCCCTGTGCAGCTTCCTGGCCAGGTCGATGAGCGCCTGGGCCTGGTACTCGGCGGAGTGCTCCTTGGTGAAGCTGTCCAGGATCGCACGTTTGGGTTCGCCGGCGGCGGGCAACGAGACGTCGTAGGCGGCGTCCGGCCCGTCGAGCAGCCAGGCGATGACGCCGTCTTCGCCCTCGTAGATCGGGGTGGGGCTGGTCTGGCCGCGCATGGCCCGGTCGACGGCCTCGACGGCCATCTTGCCGGCGAACGCGGGCGCGTAGGCCTTCCAGGAGGAGATCTCGCCCTTGCGGGACTGCCGGGTGGCCGTGGTCGTGTGCAGCGCCTGGCCGACGGCCTGGAAGATCGTGGCCGGGTCCAGGCCCAGCAGGGTGCCGAGGCCGGCGGCGGCCGACGGGCCCAGGTGGGCGACGTGGTCGATCTTGTGCTTGTGCAGGCTGATCGAGCGGGCCAGGTCGATCTGTACCTCGTAACCGGTCGCGATGCCGCGCACCAGGTCCAGGCCGGTGAGGCCGCGCCGGGCGGCCAGGTGCTGGGCCACGGCGACCAGCGGCGGGATGTTGTCGCCGGGGTGCGAGTACTCGGCGGCCAGGAAGGTGTCGTGGTAGTCGAGCTCGCGCACGGCCACGCCGTTGGCCCAGGCCGCCCACTCGGGCGAGACCCGGCGACTGCTGGGCTGGCCGAACACCGTGGCACCGTCGCCGCCGGCTGAGCGGGGATGCGCCAGTGCCTGCGACCGGGCCGCTGCGACGGGGTCGCGGGTGAGCGAGGCTGCGGCGACGGCGGCATTGTCGATGACCCGGTTGATGATCATCTCGGTGACGGCGTCGTCGACCTGGACCGGGTCCGCCGCGCAGGCGGCGATCTTCCAGGCCAGCTGCTCGGTGCGGGCGGGGCTGCTCTCGCTTCGGTGCACGCGCACGTGGGTTGTCTGCACGGGATGGTCCTTTCGAATCGGGGAGGTCAGGAAGTCGTCTCGGTCGCCCCGAGCACCGCGAGCACGCTGGCGAGGCTGAGGTGCAGGTGCACGTGGGTGGCGTGCGCGGCGAGCGCCGCATCCCCGCCGATGATCGCGTCGAGGATCAGCAGGTGTTCCGCGGCTGCGGCCCGCAGCCGCACCGGGTTGCCCCTGGCCACCCGGCGGATGCGGGCCAGGTGGGTGCGCACGGTGTCGAGGGCGCCGATGAGGAAGGAGTTGTCGACGGCGGCGTCGATGGCGGCGTCGAATTCGTCGATGAGGGCGTAGTACTCGTGGATGCCGTCGTCGCCGGCGTCGAGCAGGGCGGGAGCGGCGAGGAACCGCTCGCGCAGCAACCCGAACGCTGAGCGGTCGGCGCTGCGGGCGGCCAGGGTCGCTGCGCGCTCCTCGAGGGCCTCGCGCAACTCGTAAAGATCGTTGATGGACTCGACCGACATCTCGGTGACCGAGAAGCCCCGGCCGCTGCGGCCGGCGACCAGGCCGTCCGCCACGAGCCGTGCAACAGCGGAGCGGAGCGGGGTGCGGGACACGCCGATCCTGGCGGCCTGTTCCACCTCGAGCAGCACCGTCCCGGCCGGCAACGTTCCGTCGAGGATCTCGTCGCGCAGCATCCGGTAAGCCCGGTCGCTGGCCCGCTCCGGTGCGGACTTCACGGTCTCTGTATACACAAGCGCATTCTATTCCCCTTCTGCCCGGCGTGTGCAAGACTAACCGGACCTTGTGTATACATGAGAGCTTCAATGGGGAGGTTCGCACCGTGACCGAACGCACTGGCAGCACCCGTACGACCCACCAACGCATGACGTCCTACAGCGATGTCTGGCGGCGCAGCATCGACGAGCGCGAGGACTTCTGGCTGGATGCCGCCCGCCGGATCGACTGGGTCAGCCCGCCGACCACGGCGCTCACCCGCCGCTCCCCCACCGACTACAGCTGGTTCGCCGACGGCACCCTCAACACCAGCTACAACGCCCTCGACCGGCACGTCCTGGCCGGCCGGGGCGATCACACGGCGCTGATCTACGACTCCGCGATGACGGGCACCCGCGCCAGGATCAGCTACCGCGAGCTGCTCGGGCGGGTCGCCAGGTTCGCCGGGGTGCTGCGGGCCAACGGGGTGAGCCGGGGCGACCGGGTCATCGTCTACCTGCCGATGATTCCAGAGGCCGTCGTGGCGATGCTCGCCTGCGCCCGGATCGGGGCGGTGCACTCCGTGGTGTTCGGGGGCTTCGCGGCCAGCGAACTCGCCGTGCGGATCGACGACGCCACACCGGGAGTGATCGTCACGGCCTCCGGCGGCCTGGAACCCGGCAAGCCCGTGCCGTATCTCCCGCTGGTGCGGAAGGCGCTCGATCTGAGCGCGGGGTCGGTGCACACCGTCATCGTGCGGGACCGCGCGGCGATCGACGGCTCCGCGGCGGACTACGCCGGCGACACAGCTGTGCACTGGGTGGACTGGGCCGACGCCGAGGCCGGAGCAACCCCCGCGGACCCCGTCACCGTGGCCAGCACCGACCCGCTCTACATCCTCTACACCTCCGGCACCACGGGAAACCCGAAGGGGATCATCCGGGACAACGGCGGCCACGCCGTCGCGCTGACCTGGTCGATGCGCGGGATCTACGACATCGGCCAGGGCGACGTGTTCTGGGCCGCGTCGGATGTCGGCTGGGTCGTCGGCCACTCCTACATCGTCTACGCACCGTTGCTGGCCGGCGCCACCACGGTCATCTACGAGGGCAAGCCGATCGGCACCCCGGATGCCGGCGCCTTCTGGCGGGTCGTCTCGGAGTACCGGGTGAACGTCCTGTTCACCGCCCCCACGGCGATCCGGGCCATCCGCCGGGTCGACCCGGAGCTGGCCGAACTGGGCCGCTACGACGTCTCCAGCCTCACCGCTCTGTTCCTGGCCGGCGAACGGCTCGACCCCGAGACCTTCCACTGGGTCAACGACGGCCTGCACTGCCCCGTCGTGGACCACTGGTGGCAGACCGAGACCGGCTGGGCCATCTGCGCCAACCCGCGCGGGATCCAGGAGCTGCCCACCAAGCCCGGCTCCACGGCGGTGCCGGTGCCCGGCTATGACATCGCGATCCTCGATTCGAAGGGCGCACCCATCACCAAGCCGGGCAAGGACGGCAACATCGCCATCCGGCTGCCGCTGCCGCCCGGCTCGTTGCTGGGCATCTGGGGCGGTGCCCAGCGCTTCGCCGACGCGTACCTCACCGCCTTCCCCGGCTTCTACGCCACCGGCGACTCCGGCCACCTCGACGCCGACGGCTACCTCTACGTGATGGGGCGCACCGATGACGTGATCAACGTGGCCGGCCACCGGCTCTCCACGGGCTCGCTCGAGGAGGTGCTGACCCGGCATCCGGCGGTCGCCGAGTGCGCGGTGCTCGGCGTGCACGACGCGTTGAAGGGCCAGCGGGCCGCCGGTTTTGTCACCCTCAAGGCCGGCTGGGTCGTCGAGCACGACCTGCTCACGGCCGAACTGGTCAACCTGGTGAGGGAGCACATCGGCCCGGTGGCGGCGTTTCGCGACGTGACCATCCTGGAGCGACTGCCCAAGACCCGCTCGGGCAAGATCCTGCGCAAGACCATCCGCCAGATCGTCGACGGCGAGCCGTACAAGGTGCCGCCGACCATCGAAGACCCCACCGTGCTCGACGCCCTCACCCGGGCCGTCCGTCCCGCCGTCCCCCAGATCCCCCAGATCCCCCAGATCCCCGACTAACTGTTCCCCGTGCGGACAATTGCACCCGGCACACCGGGACCATTTGTCCGCATCGGGAACAGTTTCGGCCGTTTCATCAGCCATCCCATTTCACCGGAGCAAAGGAGCCCCATGAAGGAATCACTGAAAGACACCAGGCCGGAGGGTTCGATCGACTATGTCGCCTTCGAGACCACCGACCGTTTCGTCAATCTGCAGCGCCGGCGCCGGAGGTTCGTGGTGCCGCTGGCCGTGTTCTTCCTGGTCTGGTACTTCGCGTTCGTGCTCGTCGCCGCGTACCTGCCCGACGTGATGGCGATCAAGGTCGCCGGCAGCGTCAACCTGGGCCTGGTGCTGGGCCTGGGCCAGTTCGTCACGACGTTCGCCATCACCATCGGGTACGTCTCGTTCTCCAACCGGGTGCTCGACCCGCTGGGCGCCGAGTTGCGCGCAGAGCTCGAGCAGAAGGCCGCCGCATGAGCGCCCTGGGCGTGACCGTGGCCGGCGTCGCCGCTGTGGTCGAACAGGCCGCGGTCGAACAGGCCGCGGTCGAACAAGCGGAGACCAACCCGGTCCTGAACATCTCGATCTTCCTGGCCTTCGTGGCCGTCACCCTGGTGATCGTGATCCGGGCGGGCCGCAACAACCGCACCGCCGCCGACTACTACACCGGCGGCCGCTCCTTCACCGGGCCGCAGAACGGGTTCGCGATCGCCGGCGACTACCTCTCGGCGGCGTCGTTCCTCGGCATCGTCGGCGCCATCGCCGTGAACGGTTACGACGGGTTCCTCTACTCGATCGGGTTCCTGGTGGCCTGGCTGGTGGCCCTGCTGCTGGTGGCCGAGCTGATGCGCAACACCGGCAAGTTCACCATGGCGGATGTGCTCTCCTTCCGGCTGGCCCAACGGCCGGTGCGCGTCGCCGCCGCGACCACCACCCTGGCGGTCTGTTTCTTCTACCTGCTGGCCCAGATGGCCGGCGCCGGCGGGCTCGTCTCGCTGCTGCTGGGCATCAACGACAAGCTCGGCCAGTCCATCGTGGTCACCGTGGTCGGCGGCCTGATGATCATGTACGTGCTGATCGGCGGCATGAAGGGCACCACCTGGGTGCAGATCGTCAAGGCGTTCCTGCTCATCATCGGCGCCGGCGCCATGACGGTGTGGGTCCTGGTGATCAACGGGTTCAACCTGTCCACCCTGCTGGATTCCGCCGTCGCGAACGCCGCGGTCACCCCCGCGGAATCGATCCTGGCGCCCGGCCTGCAGTACGGCGGCAATCCGCTGGACTTCATCTCGCTGGCGATCGCGCTGGTTCTCGGCACCGCGGGCCTGCCGCACGTGCTGATGCGTTTCTACACCGTGCCCAGCGCCAAGGAGGCCCGCCGTTCGGTGGTCTGGGCGATCTTCCTGATCGGGGCGTTCTACCTGTTCACCCTGGTGCTCGGTTTCGGCGCCGCGGCCCTCGTGGGCGCGGACACCATCCTCGCCTCCCCTGGCGGGGTCAACTCGGCGGCGCCGCTCCTGTCGCTGGCGCTCGGTGGCCCGCTGCTGCTGGGCTTCATCTCGGCGATCGCGTTCGCCACCATCCTGGCCGTCGTGGCCGGCCTCACCATCACCGCGGCCACCTCGTTCGCGCACGACATCTACGCCAGCGTGATCAAGAAGGGCAAGGGCAACCCCGACGGCGAGGTCAAGATCGCCCGGCGCACCGTCGTGGTGATCGGCATCCTCGCCATCGCCGGCGGCATCGGGGTGCAGGGGCAGAACATCGCGTTCCTGGTGGCGCTGGCCTTCGCCGTCGCGGCGAGCGCCAACCTGCCCACCATCCTGTACTCGCTGTTCTGGCGCGGATTCACCACCCGCGGGGCCCTCTGGAGCATGTACGGCGGCCTGGGCTCGGCGATCCTGCTGATCGTGTTCTCGCCGGTGTTCTCCGGCACGCCCACCTCGATGTTCGGTGAGGGCGTCGACTTCGCGCTCTACCCGCTGAACAACCCGGGCATCGTCTCGATCCCGCTGGGCTTCTTCCTCGGCTGGCTCGGCTCGGTCACCAGCACCCGCCGGGAGGACCCGAAGCTGGCCGCCGAGATGGCGGTGCGCTCCCTCACCGGGTTCGGCGCCGAGAAGGCGAGCGAGCACTAACCGTTCGACAGGCCACAACTGTGGCCACAACGGACAATTGCGCCCGGTACGCCGGGCGCAATTGTCCGTTCGGGGAACCGTTAGGAAACGGGCGCGGGTCAGACCCGCGGGGCCAGCGGGCCGCGGGCGACCAGGGTCGTGGAGGCCTGGGCCACCGGCTTGACCACCACGAGGTCCAGGTTCACGTGCGCGGGCAGTTCCACGGCGGCCACGATGGTGGCGGCGACGTCGTCGGCCAGCAGCGGGTTCACCACGTTCGTGTAGGCCGCCGCCGCCTTCTCCGGGTCGCCGCCGAAACGCACCAGGCCGAATTCCTCGGTCTGCACCATGCCCGGCGCGATCTCGATCACCCGGATCGGCTCGCCGTTCAGCTCGAGCCGCAGCACCTCGGTCATGGCGTGCGCGGCGAACTTGGCGGCGTTGTAGCCGCCGCCGCCGAGGTACGCCGTGTGCCCGGCGGTGGAGGTGATGTTGACGATGCCGGCGGATGCGGCGGCGCCGGCGGCCGCGGCATCCGCTTCGGCGGCGATCGAGGCGCGCAGCAACGGCAGCAGGGCGCTGGTGACCCGCTTCACGGCGAGCACGTTGATTTCGAACATCCACGCCCAGTCGTCGATCGAGCCGGCCTCGACCGAGTCGAGACCCTTGGCGCCGCCGGCGTTGTTGACCAGGGCGTTCACCGGGCCGGAGCCGGCGAGGTAGTCCCGCAGCTTGTCCACGTCGGCCTGCACGGTGAGGTCGGCGGTGAAGACCGCCGCCCCGGTCTCCGCGGCGAGCTCCGCCAGGCGATCGGAGCGGCGGGCCACGCCCACCACATCCCAGCCGTGCTCCCGGAACAGGCGCACGGTGGCCGCTCCGATTCCGCTACTCGCACCGGTGACCACGACTCTTTTTTTGCCCATTGCCCTATTCTGCCCGGAGAATAGACCCGATGAGTTCGCCGACTGAGACCCCCCACCACGCTGGCCCGCACAAGCACAAGCGTCGCGTGCCGCTGTGGGACAACGCCCGCTGGATCGCCATCACCCTGATGGTGATCGGCCACGCCATCCTCAAGCTGATCGGCGAATCCGACCCGGCGTACGGTGTCTACCTGTTCATCTACGCGTTCCACGTGCCGGTGTTCGTCGCCGTCAGCGGCTATTTCGCCAAGTCGGGGCCGCCGGGTCCGCGCCAGATGCACCGGCTGATCACCGACGTCGTCTTCCCGTACCTGATCTTCCAGACCATCTGGACGCTGATCAGCTGGGCACTCAGCGGCACCCTGAAGGTCGACTACTCCGCCCCGTCCTGGACGCTGTGGTTCCTGATCGCCCTGGCCATCTGGCGGGTGGCGCTCCCCTACCTGGTGCTGATGCGGTACCCGCTGCTGATCAGCATCGCGATCTCGGTGGGCGCCGGCTACGTCGGCGACATCGACAGCACCTTCTCGCTGTCGCGCACGCTGGGGCTGCTGCCGTTCTTCGTGTTCGGCTGGAAGCTGCGCCAGTGGCCGCTCACGGCCAGCTGGATGCACCTGCACCCGGCCGCGGTCTGGCGGTGGCGCTCCGGCGCGATCGCGCTCTTCGGCGCCCTCGCCCTGGCCATCTCTGTGAACATCGTTGGGGTGCGAGACCTGCGACTGCGCAGCTTCACCCTCTACGACGAGGCCTACTGGCAGTTCGGCTACGACCAGTTCTGGGCCGGGGTCATCCGGCTGGGCCTGATGATGGCGTCCTTCGCGTTCATCCTGGCCTTCCTGATGCTGATGCCGCGCCGCGCCACCTGGTTCACGCCGCTGGGCGCGGCCACCATGTACATCTACCTGCTGCACACGTTCCTGCTCTACCCGCTGCGGGAGACCGGGGTCCTCGACGGGCCGCAGCCGCCGTGGGTACTGCCGGCCGTGATCCTGCTGGCCATCCTGATCTCGGTGGTGCTGTCGTTGCCCGTTGTGAAGCGCATTTTCCGGCCGCTGGTGGAGCCGCGACTGCGCTGGTTGTTCCGGCAGGAGCCGTCCACCCACACCGGCACCATCGTGCTGCCCCACGGCAGATGACGTAGTATTTCGCGGCCCGTTGTCGCCGGGACGCGCCCTGCCTATGGTTGCAGCAGAGCAGCGGAGCGTCTGGTTCCGCGCACCTTCGATTCCTCGGGCTTGCCGGCTCGAGCACGAACAGGGAGACCGAACCATGAGCGATTCCGCCGACTGGAAGTTCGAAACCAAGCAGGTCCACTCCGGGGCTCGTCCCGACCCCGTGACCAACGCCAGGGCCACGCCGATCTACCAGACCACCTCGTACGTCTTCAACAACGCCGAACACGCCCAGAACCTGTTCGCGCTGGCCGAATTCGGCAACATCTACACCCGCATCCAGAACCCGACCCAGGCCGTGGTCGAGGAGCGCGTCGCCGCCCTCGAAGGCGGCACCGGCGCCCTGCTGGTGGCCTCAGGCCAGGCAGCCTCGACCTTCGCGGTGCTCAACATCGCCCAGGCTGGCGACCACATCGTGTCGTCCAGCTCGATCTACGGCGGCACCTACAACCTCTTCAAGTACACCCTCAAGAAGCTCGGCATCGAGACCACCTTCGTCGAAGACCAGGACGACGCCGCCGAGTGGGCCCGCGCGGTGCGGCCGAACACCAAGCTGTTCTTCGCCGAGACCATCGGCAACCCCAAGATCAACGTCCTGGACATCGCGTTGGTCGCCGAGGTGGCGCACACCAACGGGGTGCCGCTGATCGTGGACAACACCATCGCCACGCCGTACCTGATCCGCCCGTTCGAGCACGGTGCAGACATCGTCGTGCACTCGGCCACCAAGTTCCTCGGCGGCCACGGCACCATCATCGGCGGGGTCGTCGTCGACGGCGGGCTGTTCAAGTGGTCCGACAACGTGGAGAAGTTCCCCGGGCTGACCGAACCCGACCCGTCCTACCACGGCGCCAGCTACACCACCGCGGTCGGCGACGCCCTCGCCTTCATCATCAAGGCCCGCGTGCAGTTGCTGCGCGACCTCGGCAGCGCGATCGCCCCGGCGAGCGCGTGGCAGCTCATCCAGGGCATCGAGACGCTGAGCCTCCGCATCGAACGGCACGTGTCGAACGCGCAGACGATCGCGGAGTTCCTCGAGAACCACCCCGACATCGCGTCGGTCAACTACGCCGGCCTGCCGTCCAGCCCCTGGTACGCGGCCGCGAACAAGTACGCCCCGCTGGGTGTCGGCGCGGTGCTCTCGTTCGAGCTCAAGGGCGGGGTGGATGCCGGGCGTGCCCTGGTGGACAACCTGAGCCTGTTCAGCCACCTGGCCAACATCGGCGACGTGCGCTCGCTGGTGATCCACCCGGCGTCGACCACGCACGCGCAGCTCACCCCGGAGCAGCAGCTCACCGCCGGCGTGACGCCGGGCCTGGTGCGCCTGTCGCTGGGCATCGAGAACGTCATCGACCTGCAGGCCGATCTGGAAGCCGGCCTGGCCGCCGCCCGCGCCGTGGTCACGGCGTCCCGCGCGAACGCCTAGGCCGCTCCCGGCGCCCGCATGACGTAACATTCGGCGGCCACGGCCGAACATGGCCACAATGGAGCCGTATGGAATGGCAATACTCCGCGGACACCGTCCCGTCCAGCCTCGTCACCGACGCGCAGGCGCGCTCCCTGTTGGGCAAGCCGCCCGTGACGGGCGCCTGGCGCGACGGTGACCCGGTGGGCGGCCGCCGGTTCGTCGACATCGGCGCCCTGGACCTCGAGGTCGGCGGGCGCCTGGCCGGAGTGCGCATCGCCTACGAATCCTGGGGCGAACTGAACCCGGCCGGCGACAACGCAGTGTTGGTGTTGCACGCCCTCACCGGGGACAGCCACGTCATCGGCGCGCCGGGGCCCGGGCATCCGACCGCGGGCTGGTGGAGCGGCATCGTCGGCCCCGGCCTGGCGATCGACACCGACCGCTGGTTCGTGGTGGCGCCGAACATGCTCGGCGGCTGCCAGGGCAGCACCGGCCCGGCGTCCCTCGCACCGGACGGCTCGGAGTGGGGACCCCGGTTCCCGTACCTGACCATCCGCGACCAGGTGGCGGCGCAGGTGGCCTTCAGCGACCGCTTGGGCATCGACACCTGGGCCGCCGTCGTCGGCGGCTCGATGGGCGGCATGCACGTGCTCGAATGGGGCATCGACCACCCCGGCCGGGTGGCCCGGCTGGGCATCCTCGCGGCGCCACCGATCACGACGGCCGACCAGATCGCGCTGAACTCGGTGCAGATCGAGGCGATCCGCACCGACCCGCTCTTCCGCGCCGGCGACTACTACGACGCCGAGCCCGGCGACGGCCCGAGCCGGGGCCTGGCCCTGGCCAGGCGGATGGCGCTGCTCAACTACCGCAGTCCCTCAGAGCTCAACGTGCGCTTCGAGCGCAGCTGGCAGAGTGACATCACCCCGCTGGGCGCGCGCGGCCGGTTCGCGGTGGAGTCCTACCTGGACTTCCACGGCAACAAGTTCACCCGACGGTTCGACGCGAACAGTTACATCACCCTGGTCGAAGCGATGAACTCGCACGACATCGGCCGGGGCCGGGGCGGCGTGAACGCGGCCCTGGCTCGCATCACGGCGCGCACCCTCGTCGTGGGCATCGACAGCGACAGGCTGTTCCCGCTCGACGGCCAGCGGATCATCGCGGCCGGCCTCGGCCGCGGCGGCAAACCCGTCGTCCTCGAGTCCGGCTACGGCCACGACGGGTTCCTGATCGAGAACGCGGCCGTCGGCGCCGCGCTGCGGAGTCTGTTGAACTGAGCCTGGGAGGGTTGACAGGCCCGCGGTTCGGGAGAACTGTAACTGCCATGAAACCCGGCCCGCTCATCATGCTGCTGATCGGCACGATTCTCGCGCTGATCGGCCTCGGACTGACGATCACCGGCACTGTCGCGGCCGTCGCCGCGGGTGTGCAGGGCGAGAACGGCTACTTCTCCACCCGCACCGTCCCCCTGGTCACGAACTCCTACGCGCTGACCAGTCCCCCGGTCGGGCCGGTCACGACCACGGGAACGACCCCGCCGCTGAACCTCGACGTCGCCCGGATCCGGTTGGTCGCGACCGGCGCCAACGACGACCCGGTATTCCTCGGGATCGCGCCGCAGGCCGATGTCGACGACTACCTGGCCAACGTCGCACACACCGAGGTGCGGGGCATCGAGTCCACCCCGTTCCGCGCCCGGTACGGCGACATCGCCGGGACCGAGCGCCCCGAACCGCCCGCGGACCAGGATTTCTGGACCGTCAGCGCTTCCGGGCCCGGCAGCCAGGAAATCACCTGGCCGGTGCAGCCGGGATCCTGGGCCGTCGTGGTGATGAACGCCGACGGCAGCAGCCCCGTCGCCGTGCAGGTCAGCGCGGGAGTGCGCTCAGGGCTCCTGGCGCCCGCCGCCATCACCCTGCTGCTGATCGGCATTCTGACCCTGGTGGTCGGCTTGGTCCTGGTCATCCTCGGCGTGATCGGCCTCGGCCGGAACGGGCCGGCGCCGTCCAGCCGCGGCGACGTGGCAGCGACCCCCGGCGGACCGGCCGGCCAGCCCGGCGCCGATCCCGACCGGCCGGGCGCGGACTATCCGGCCCGCCTGAACGGCTGGCTCGACCCCGGCGTCTCGCGGGCGCTCTGGCTGGTCAAGTGGATCCTGGTCATCCCGCACGTCGTCGTGCTGTTCTTCCTCTGGTTCGGGCTGTGGATCGGCACCATCGTGGCCGGGTTCGCCATCCTGTTCACCGGGCGCTACCCGCGGGCGATCTTCAACTACAGCGTGGGCGTTCTGCGCTGGAACTGGCGGGTGAGTTTCTATTCGTATTCCGCGCTCGGCACCGACAGGTACCCGCCGTTCACCCTCGCGGCCACCGACTACCCGGCCGACCTTGAAGTGGACTATCCCCCGCACCTGTCGCACGGCCTGGTGCTGGTCAAGTGGTGGCTGCTCGTGATCCCGCACCTGTTCATCGTGGCGATCATCACCGGCGGCAGCTGGGGCTGGACGGCGAACGGGATGAACGGCTGGGCCACCGCCGCCGGCACCGGTTTTTCGCTCCTGGGCATCCTGGTGGTCATCGCCGCCGTGATCCTGCTCTTCAGCGGACGCTACCGGCGCGGAATCTTCGACCTGGTCCTCGGCCTCAACCGCTGGTTGTACCGGGTGATCGTCTACACCGCGCTGATGCGTGACGAGTACCCGCCCTTCAGGCTCGACCAGGGTCCGCTCGATCCGGGTTCCGTTCCCCTGCACAGCGTTCCACCCGTCCCGTCCGGTTCCCCCTCCGCTGTCGATGACGGTCGATAGGGCGTTCCCCGGCCCCCGGCCCACGCGCGGCCCCGACCGGGCCGACAGGTTCCTGCGCAACTGGCTGCTCTGGGTCACCCTCGGCGAAACCGTGGGGTTCCTCGCCCCGGTCCTGGCCCAGCTGGCCGTCGGCGGCTCCGCCGTGGTGGCGCCGGCGTTGATCCTGGCCGGCGCCGTCGAGGGCACCGTGCTGGGGTGGACCCAGTCGACGGTGCTGCGCAGCCGGCTGCCGGCGCTGTCCAGGCGGCGCTGGGTGGGCGCAACGGCGATCGGTGCGGCGGCGGCCTGGTTCATCGGCCTGTTGCCGGCCGAGTGGGCGGATGTCTGGCAAACCTGGCCGGCGACCGGGCAGGTCGTCGCCGCCGTCGTGCTGGCCACCGTCCTGGTCTGTGCGCTCGGCTACGCCCAGTGGTTCGAGCTGCGCCGGCACCTCAGCGGCGCCGGCTGGTGGATCCTCGGCAGCGCCGCCGCCTGGTGCGCCGGCCTGGCCGTCTTCTTCGCCGTCGCCACCCCGCTGTGGCAACCGGGCCAGTCCGGGGGCCTGATCCTGCTGATCGGGGTCCTCGCGGGTGCCCTGATGGCGCTCACCATGGCCCTGGTGAGCGGCCTGGTTTTGCACTTGCTTCTGCGTCAGAAAGAAAGTCCTAGTCAACACCCGTAAACCGGCACCCGGGCCGATAAGGTGACCTGTAGAGCACTCATGAGGAGTACTGCATCCATGCCACGCATTGCCAGAGAGCGCGATCGAGTCCTTCGGCGGTCCGCCCGGGCGACCGGGCTGACCGCTTCGGTGACGTCGCTCGCCTACCTGGCCGTGCCGGGCGGGCTCGATGCCCCGGTGATCCTGTTCGCCGCGACGCTGATCCTGCTGATGATCGGCTGCCAGTACGTTCTCGGCCAGAGCGGCGCCCTCCGCTGGGTGCTGTGCATAGTGCTGCTCGGCAACGCCGTGATCCTCGTCATCGGGCTGGCCACGAGGGTCGATGTGGGCCTCAACGCCGTCGAGGAGGCGCTGATCGGCACCCTCGCCGCCGCCGCGGTCAGCTGTGTCGCCCCGGTGCTGGTCGTCGGTCCGCAGCGCCAGCTGGTGCTCTTCGGGTCGTTCGGCGTGACCGTGGCCGGGGTCGCTCTGGTCACCATCACCGCGGGCGGGTCGGTGCTGCCCCTCGCCCTGACCGTGTGCGGGTGGGCGGCCCTGTCGCTGGGCGGCTGGTGGATCGCGCAGAGCGTGCCCCGGGTGCTGCAGCGGGTCGCGGCGATCGGCCGGGCGCACCAGGCCGAACGTCACGCCAGCGAACTCGAGGCGCAGCGCCGGCAGGGCGCCAGGCTGCTGCACGACACCGTGCTGGCCACCCTCACCCTCCTCGCGCATTCGGGTGTCGGGGTCAGCCCCGCCGCCCTCCGCCAGCAATCCGGCGACGACGCCCGCCTGCTCCGCCAGCTGCGCCTGGGCGCGCTGCCTACCCCGGCCCGGTCCGGGGTGTACACCCTGGAACCGGCCAACACGTCGATGCTCGGCAGCACCCTCGAGTCGGTGAAGCAACGGTTCGGCCGGATGGGCCTCGAGGTCGACTGGCACGGCAGCGGCCAGGTGCTGCTGCCCAGCGACGTGCTCGATTCGTTCCTGCTCGCCCTCGGTGAGTGCCTCGAAAACGTGCGCAGGCACTCCGGCGTCACCCGGGCCGACGTCACGATCTCCGACGACGACACGACCGTGCGCGCCATGGTGACGGATGCCGGCCGGGGGTTCGACCTCAGCGCCGTCGGCACCGAACGGCTCGGCTTCGCCGAATCCGTCGTCGCCCGGCTGCGGGATGTCGGCGGCAACGCCCGCCTGTTCTCCTCGCCGGGCTCGGGCACCACGGTGGTCCTCGAGGTGCCCAAATGACGACGGGGGCACCGCCCACCCCCGCGGCCGCTCCCCCGGCCGGCGGTTCGTCCTCGGCCAGGGCGCACCGGCAACTGCTCGAGGAGCAGCGCGACGAACGCCGCCGCACCTTCCGCCGGCCGCAGCGCACCGTCGACACCACCAGGGCCAACCGCACCGGCCTGGGCAGCCGGCACCTCGGTTTCGGCATCTCCATGAGCGGCGGATTCGTCGCCCTGTTCCTGCTCTGGCGGTTCGCAATGCAGTGGGACCGTTACCCGAACCCGTTGCCGACGCTGGCGGCCTGGATCGTCCTGCTGCTCGCCACCGTCGCCACGCTGGTCCTGGTGAACCGGCTGCCGGACCGGATGCCGACCTGGCTGTTCCTGGCCGCCCTCGCCGCCGGCGAGGTCGTCGTGGGGCTCGACCTGGCCGGCTACGGTCACACCGGTGCCGTGGGCACCTACCCCACCGCGGCCGCCGCCGTCGGCGCCCTCTTCGCCGTCCTAGTGTCGGTGCGGCGCGGCCGCGAGATCGTCGCCGCCACCCTGGTCCTCGGTGCCGTGATCGCGGCAGGCTCGGTGAGCGCCGCACGCACCGATCCCGAGGTTGTCGCCCTCGCCGTCCTGACAATCGGCCTGTGCATGTTCCCCCCATTGCTGGGGGTGTCGATCGTGCGGGGTTTCCGCCGTATGGTGCAGCGCGAACTGGACCTGGTGCTCGTGCAGAGCACGATCAGCCAGCCGTCCTCCGCGGTCGGCATGCTCGCATCCGAAGAACTGGCCCGGATCGACCTGGACGCCGAGACCCTGCTCGATGACGTCGCCACGGGGCGCACCGCGTTGCCGCTGAGCCCGGCGAAGTCGGCGGCGGCGGCGTCGCTGGCCACCCAGCTGCGCCTGCACCTGATTGAGGGACGCCGGGAAACCTGGCTCCACCACGCGCTCACCGAGTCGGAATTCCTCGGCCCCGCGGTCAACCTCGACGACCCCGCCGGACTGGCCGGCCAGCTCTCTCCCATGCAGCGGGATGCCCTGCTCCTGGCGATTTGGCTACTGATCAGCGACACCGAAGGCGCCGAGCCGACGGTTTCGCTGGTCTTCGGGCCCTTTGGCCGTACTCATGGCCACGTCATCGGTGAGATGCTTCGATTCCCGATCAAAATGATCATCGAGGGGGTCCCCCGGCGACGAGTGGACCCGGAGACGTGGCAAGCTATCCGAGTAGTGGGCCCTCACATCGATTCGGTGCGAAGTGGGCAGCTCCACGTCGACATCGAATGCAGTATTGACAATCCTGCGGACGCGTAGCCGTGCATTGTGCACGGATGCGCCCCGACAGGGAAACATGCAACAGGAGGCAGCAGTGACGAACACAGCAGTGACGCTCATCGACAATCCCATCCGGTTGGCCCTGGTCGACGACCACCGGATGCTCCTGGGGGCGCTGACCGAGTGGATCAGAGGCGCCGCGGACGACATCAACATGGTGGCCGCCGTGACCACGTGGCCCGAGCTCCTCACCCACCCGGAGTTCCCGGTGGATGTGGTCCTGCTTGACCTGGACCTCAAGGACAACATCCCGGTCTCGCTCAAGATCTCGACCCTCAAGACGGCCGGGGTGAAGACCGTGCTGATGAGCACATACTCCGAACCGGCCCTCGTGCGCGAGGCCCTCGCCGCCGGCGCCCTGGGGTACCTCGTCAAGACCGAGGAAGCCAGCACCATCGTCGAGGCCATCCACGCCGCCCACGTCGGGGAGTCCTACATCTCCGCCGAACTCGACCTCGCCCTGCACGCCGGCTCCGCCGGCAGCTCGCCGCGGCTGAGCGCGCAGGAACGCCGGGTCATGGCGCTGTACGGCGCCGGCGAGCCCGTGAAGGCCGTCGCCCACCAGCTCGGCATCTCCGAGGAGACCGCGAAGTCGTACCTCAAGCGGATCCGCGAGAAGTACCGTCTCGCCGGATTCGACGTCGGCACCAAGGTGGCGCTGCGGAAGCGCGCCATCCACGACGGCATCCTGCTGCAGTCGGACTAAGCCGCAGAGCACGAACCGGCGTGTGGCCTCGGCCCGCGCCGGTTTTTTGCGTCCAGGCTCAGTTCGGGCTGATCACGCTGATCAGCTGCGTGCCGTATGGCACGTCGACACCGCGCCGCCGGCGGCTGCGGTCGATGGCGAAGGTGACGGCGGCCAGGGCCACCCCCAGCACGCTCAGGCCCAGACCCACCCAGATCGGCGCGAGATACCCCAGGCCGGCGGCCACCACCACCCCGCCGAGGTAGGCACCGAGCGCGTTGCCGAGGTTGAGCGCGGAATGGTTGAGGGCGGCGGCGATGGATTGGCTGTCGTGGGCGACATCCATCAGCCGGGTCTGGATGGTCGGCGACAGCGCCGAGGCCGCCCCGCCGACCAGGAACACGCCAATCAGCAGCCCCGGCAGGGTCTCTGCCGAGAAGGCGAGCAGCAGCAGCGCGGCGAGCATCACCCCGAAGAACAGGTACATCGTGCGCCGCACGCTGCGGTCGGCGAGGGCGCCGCCGACGAAGTTGCCCGCGGTCATGCCCAGGCCGACCACCACAAG
>Ga0247803_1000530_pt1 | contig 20499 bp, 45 predicted proteins | sample UWRJL014104B1_FD_180928 | JGI IMG/M metagenome (GOLD analysis project Ga0247803, IMG submission 180928) | Plant litter microbial communities from Arlington Agricultural Research Station in Wisconsin, United States - UWRJ-L014-104B-1 | ecosystem: Environmental > Terrestrial > Plant litter >...
GGGCTTGGCGTGGGCTCGCTTGTCCGACGACCGACAGGTGATGATCGGGATGCCGGGGAAATGCTCTTCGGCCCACGCGACCTTCTGGCTCTCCGCCCAGTTGCCGCGCGGGCATCCGGTGAGGATGGTGGGGCTCAGGTGGCGAACGCCGTCCACCAGGGTCCGCGCATCGGGCATCAGGGGCAGGTTGCGGTAGAAGTCGCCCTTGGCCTCCAGCTCCGCCCAGAAGCGCTCGGAACCCATCTGGCGCTCATACTCGCGCGGGTTCATTCCGAAGTAAGCCTCGGCGTAGGTGTCGAAGTCCGCCAACACGCCGTCGCAGTCGAGAAAGATCGCCACGTCCTCCGCTGGGATAGGTTGGCCGGGGGTGAGGGTGCGGGTCATTGGGCGGCTTCCTTTCGGGCGCGCTGCCCGGTCTCGATGCGATCCTCAAAAGGATCGACCCATTCGTCAGTGACGGGATCGACGTAAGCGTCTTGCGCCATCGCTCGGCAGCAGGGCTCGCACCATCCGAACCGCATGAACTCGCTGTCATAGACCTCGGCGCGGCGGCGGACGCGGGTTCCGGGCTGAAGCTGACCGGCGCAGGCATGGCACTCGCCGGCCTTCCGGGCCGTCACCATCTTGTCGGACAGCACTCCGTCCCCTTCTCCACCGCCGCTGAAGTCGCCAGCGAACGGATCAGTCGAGAGACAGCGCGCTTCCCAATCGTCCTCGCCCCCGCTCATTGTGACACCGCCTTCTGAATGGCGAGCTCAGCCTTGATCCCAGCAGCGACCAATGCCGTGAGGGACGGGCAGTCCGGCATGGACGTCTCCCGGAACACGCCCAGCAGACCTTGCAGCGCCGCCAGCAGATCAGGAGCCGCCGCGATCAGGCGCACTTCATTTGGCGTGAGCGCGACCATGACAGGCAGTGCAGAGCCATTCGACTTCAAGAGGCTTGCTGTAGTCGTGATGGTGTCCATGGATTTTTCCTTCTGAACCACACTGCTGGCAGTGGGTCGGCTTGATGATTTTTCCAGACCAGACGGCGTATCGAACCTTTGCCCGCGCTCGCTCTTGCGGCGTTGTCAGGTCCTTTTTCTTAGGGTTGGCGCGCGCATCAGCATTTCGCTTGGCGCGGATCGCCTCTCGGTTCCGCTGGTAGTATTCAGCTGACGCCTTGCGCCTAATCTCCGGAGAAGCGACGCCGCTCATTGGACCGGAACCCCCGCCGTATGCTTCACTTCGCTCATCGTCTCTGTCCGTCCTGATGGAGTGGCGGGGGTGGTCATAGATTGCTCCAATCTACATCCACGCCGACACATTTTCCGTCCGGCGAGAACCGCGTGACGCTTACCGTTTCCGGCCTCGCCAGCTCTATCCTCGACTTAGCAACCGCCTCTTGGTCGGAATCCGTCGCCAGCGTGTAGCAGCCACCATTCGTGACGCAAATCAGCTTAAACATCATCTCTCTCCTCTCGGCATCCGTTTGCCGTAAGATCAATCTACAGGATCAGGATGGGGCGTCAAGCTGTTTCTTTGGGAGGTTCGGGCAGCGGCATCCAGTGGGTCGGGGTAGGATGGGCGGCATTTCGGTTCCCCCACGGCTTTCCCCACGCCAGTTGGGTTTCGCCGTAGAATGTCCTGAAATAGCATATGGCGAAGCGGGGATCGTCAAACGATACGCATTCGCCTGTTTCGTAATGCGGCATATGGTTGCTGTCTCGTTGCGAACCATCCCACGCAAGAAATGGCTTGCCGTCCGTAGGGGCCGTCGCAATCGGTTGCCACTCACTCATCAACCTTCTCCTTCCTCGGCTTCTTCACGCCCTTGGATGCAGCGCCGCCCTTGGCTCCTGCGAGTCTTGCAGCTTCCCGGTTACGGCTGAAGTATCGGTTCTCGGGCTTGCCGGATTTACCAGCACGGGACTTCTTCTCGGATTCAGTTTCAGTCTTGTCGGTCATTCAGCCAATCCATTATATTCCACACCCTCGATAAAGCTTTCTGTTGCCGCTCTCAGGGCATCGAACCTGTTCATTTCGTCACTTTGCGGATGGCTCGGAAGAGTGGCGGAGTGGTATGACCCCTGCATCGCCACGAGCGCTCGCAACTCACCCTTGCACCGCTCCCATTGCTGACCCTTCATAGCCGCCGCCAGATCAAACTTCTGGTTTGTGGATTTCGTCACACCAGCACCGCCTTTCCAATATCGGCCATCCTGCGTTCTTTCGCTGTGTGGCGGGCTTCCTCTTGGGCGATGCGCTTCAGGCTGCGGATGTCAGAACGAAGCTGTCTGGCGTTGTCCTGAACGCGCTTTAGGGCTTGCTCGGCTGTGTTGAGGGCCGCCGAGGTCGTGGTGCTAGTCAGCGTAGTCGCCACGATGTTGAGGTCATTGCGGGCCTGTATGGCCCTGCTGTGGATGGTGTGGGGGACGCGGAGGGTGATGTTCATTGCGGTTGCCCCTTGGGTTGTTCGTCCTTCTCCAGCGTCTTCTTGAAGCCGAGATTTCCGGCAACATGGAAGACGATCACGCCTTCGGGATTCATGAATCCGGGAGAGGCTTGCGAGCCATCCAGCCGCAGCACGTCGAGCACGTTTTCGACAGCCGCCGTGTCGAACACGCCCCGATAAAGGAGAGGCACGACATGGCAGCAGGCCGGACGTTCTTCGCTCCATCGGCTGACATTGAACAAACTGAACCGCCTTTCGGAAAGGCCGTAGGTCCGTTGGATGCCAGACCCCCACCATTCACCAAAGTGGCGGCCGGGGCCTAGCAACAGCAGTTCGTCGCGGTTCGCATCAACCCAACGGGCGAAGCCGAAATTGTCATCCTCTGGTGTGATCCAGCGAGTGCGCGAACCGGCCCGGATTGAACCGTCCTCGCCAATGCAGACTTGCGCGTTCGTGCCGTCGATCTTCTCGGTGATGACGATTTCTCGCGTCAGGCGTGGCATCTTCGGGAAGGCTTGAAACTTTTCCATCATCTTCCTCCTAGCCCACAAGGGCTGTAAATATGAACATCAGGCCAGCGATACTGGCAGCGGTTATGGCGAGGGCTGCCCATTGTTTCAGGGTGGGGGTCATGTCAGCACGATCCATCGCAGGGCTTCCATCCGCATTTTTCGCAGGCGACAGGCGAGTAGGCGCACCCCACGGCGGCCTCGCCGTCCACAGTCGGCTCTCCGCACTCAGGGCACGTTCCGTTGGCCTCGTCGGTATCGTCCCAGCCCTCACAACAACTCATCCCTCAATCTCCTTGCGTTGCTCGATTTCGACCTGTAGGGCGGCTTGGAAGATGCCAGCAGCTGCGGGCTCGTCACGGCCTTCCGTAAGCTGGTCCGACATCACATCGTGAACTTGATCCAAGATTTCCTTCCGGTCGCCCGCTGACAGGAGCCACGCCCGGTAGACGTAATCCACCGTCTCCCTCGCCAGTTTCTCCATATCGCGGAACAGATCGTAGGCTTCATCACGATAGGCCTGACACCATGCGGGGCCGTAGTAGGACTTACGCTCTGCAAGGTATTCGTCCTGTGCTGAGTCGTAGCGGGCTTTGGCTTGTTGGAGGGTCATTGGAACCTCACCTTGCCGTCGTCGCTTAGCTGGACGGTTAGGGGCGGGAAGGCGGCAAAATCACCTTCCTGTCTATGGATATAGAACCGACGCCCCGTAGCCGAGTCGTTTGGGCGGGTTTCGAAGCGGGATTCCAGCGCCTCACAGTCAGCGATGGTCCGCGCTAACGTTTCCGGCGCGAGATCGGAGAAGGCGGCCCACTTCTCGCTGAGCGTTTGGCCCTTGCTGTCGGCCTGACGCTCGACAAGAAGGCTCGTCAACATCGCCTTGATGTAGCCTTGCGCGAAGGGCGTCAGGTCATCCCAACGCTTTCCGTCAATGTCTCCACTCGTATCAAGCTGGAAGGTCATCCGTCTCTCTCCTATCGGTTCCGTCCGATTTATGGAGTGTGGATTATGGGGGAGAGGGTGTCAAGGTGTTTTATTCAGCCGTTCGATTTCGTCCGCCGCTTCCGCCAGAGTGGCCGCGTCACGGTCTGCATTCTCCGCGTCCTGCAAGCTCGCCTGAGCCCGCTTGCGCGCACCAGAGGCAATAGCGGCGAAGCGGTTGGAAAGCGCCCTGACTCGGACGTGGAGCGGTCTGGTGTCGCTCATTGCTCTTGTCCTTTCGGGGGATTGGGTAGGGCTGAAAGAATATCGTCCACTACGGCCCCGAGATCGACATAAGCCACATCTATGTAAGAAACCGTCAGATCGTCCGTGCCATCAAAATGATCCGTCCAATGGTCGAGCGCTTCCTGTAGCGGAACCACGACGGAAGGGCTGTCGCCATGCCGGTCTATAGAAGCCACCAGAACCAGCGCCAGCTTCCTACGAAGGTCGTCGCTCACTCTCTCATCTCCCTCAGCTTGTCGATCAGCGACAGGACATCCTGCGCTGTAAATGATCCGGGACGTATCAGGCTCTGGCCTGTGTTCTCTCCTAGTTTGGTTAGGAGGTAGAGGATTTCTGGCTGTGTCATGGTCACTGAAAGTCCTCGTTCAGGATAAGCATTTCGCCTTCGCGCTCGACCATCACAACCGAATCGCCACGGTCAAAGCGAGTTATCCCAACCCCACCGTGAGTCCTTACCTCGACCGATCCGTCAGGCCACACGCCTTCAACGTTGCCCATACGGCCAACCGCCCGGGACCGCACGGACTTTCCGGCTTCAAGGTGCTGTTTGATCAGGCTGCTTTCCACGATCATCTTCTCTCTCCTTACAGGGCGGCTTTTAGGGCTCGCCTTTGGTCTGTCATTTTCTCGCAGGCTTCGTCCAGTTCGCTTAGCGTGGGGAACCAGTTAGGCTTCTCACGGCGAAGGGCGAAGTCCATGCAGGCTTGTCGGGCTATGTCCGCCGGATACATGGCTAGGCGGGCAGAGTAGAGGTTCAGCACCACCTCGGAGGTGTCGTCGCCTTCGTTCCGCCGGGCGGTTGAGGCCGACAACGCCACGATGACCTCCTTGCACTGGTCTTGGCTCGCCGGGGTCATTGAGCGGTGCACCGCGTCCCGGACTTTGGCTCGGTTCTCCGGCGTAACGCCTTGCACGTCGCAGCCCTCAGAACGGCGGTAGGGTTTGCCATTCGGGGGGAACATCCATCGCCCCTTCGGACTCGCGCTGACGCCGCAGGATGCCAGCCATTCCGACAGCTTGCGGTCTGTTTCCGCTGGAGTTTGAGCCAGCAGACGAGCCCGGTCCTGTTCGGCGGTTGCAATCTGGCCTCCGCTCGTCGGTCCATCGCTCCCCGTTGAGCCATGTTGCGGCGTGTGGGCCAAATCCATCGAGCCAAACACCACATCCAATCTGGGCATCGCGGGCGGCGCAGAGTCGGTCATGGTCAATCTTCCTCAGGGCTTTCGTGTAGGCGGTCTGGGCGTCCTTGCGTCCGACCTTCAATGGATAGGCTTTCCAGAAATCATCGAACCGCGAGGGCTCTTTAGGCTCTTTAAGAGCCTTAGAAGGTTCAAGTGAAAGGTTCTGCCCGGAAGTGACTTCCGCACCCCCCGGAAGTGACTTCCGCACCCCCCCGGAAGTGACTTCCGCTTGTTGGAGACACACCAGCGTCACCAGATCGGTTGACCTAGAGCCATCCGGACGCCGCCTCTCAAGCCGGTGAATCAGGCCCCGTTCAGCCAAGCTGGCGGCAATGGTTCGTATCTGGCGATCAGACAGGCCCGTGTCCTCGGCAAGCCGCTTTTGCGACGGATAGCACTTCCCGTTCTCGTCGGCGTAGTTAGCCCACGCGATCAGCAACAGCTTCTCGGAGGATGAAAACCCGCGAAGGGCTAACGCGGCCGTTATGGCTTGGAGGCTCATCCGCCTAGTGCCTTGCGGCATACCGCCGGGGCGGGTATATAGGTCTCAGTCACGTCAGGCTCCTGTGTAAGCCGGTGTCGATCAGGGAGGGATTGAAGCGTCCGCCACAGCGCTTCTCCCTCCCGACCCTTCTAGCAAATCATCACCCACCGAGCAACTACGGCGTAAGCACCAAGGGCCTTACAGGCTTGGGCTGTCCTGCTGGAACAGCGTCTCCCCGCCAGATGGCCAGAGCGAGCATCCGCTGGAAACGCTTGTCGGCTTCGCGATGGCGTGTCTCGGCGTCTATGTCGGTTCGGTAGTTAGGATGCGTCCGAAGATACAGGGCAGAATCCTTTTGGTGTTGAGCGCCGGTCATTTGCGACCCTTCCGATAGGGAACGCCAGACAGAACGCCTTCATGGCATCGCAGCGAGTGGATGACCGACGAATGGTCGCGCCCGAATATCTTGCCGATTGAGGGTGTGGACAACTCGGGGAAATGGCGCTTTACCTGCCACATCGCCTCATTGCGAGCGGCCACTACAGGCTTAAGCCGCCGGTCCTTCTGGGTCGATCCGATCTCCACCCCGTGCTGCTGTTCGGTATCCCGGATGATCCTCTGGATTTGCTCCCGCCGCGTCTTGGGAAGGGTCCACGGAGCCGGATCAACGGCCTCCAGATGGATGATGTCCCTCGGCTCCATCAGGAACGTCCTGCGAGGGTTTCGAGGCATCTGTAGGGCTGTTCGGTCAACGGGCCTTCCGATCATTCTCTCTACGGCCGCCACAGGTATTCCTGCCGAGACCTTGGCTTGTGCGAATAGCAAATCAGTCATCATCTTCTCTCCACTTTTCCGTTGAATCGCTTCCGTAGCGTCTTGTCGAAACCGCGTCCCTTCAATGTCGAGGGCTTTCGGGTCTCTGGATCGGACTTGCGTATGATCCTCTTTACTTTGGCCCGGTCGGCCGATTCCCGCGCGCTCTTGGCCTTATGGCATCCTCGGCACCTAAGCCTAAGATTCTCAGGTCCGAAAAAGCGCCGCCTTTCCTCATCGGGCAGGTGGGTAGTTTTCCAAAGCGGGGTCTCGTGTTCTAGTTCAAGCGCCCCGACGCGCTCTAGGCTGCTGTAGGGTCCGACATGGTCTTGGCTCCAAGGTTTATAGGTAGGGCCGCGACCTATCCATTTCTCCGGTGAAGCCCCGCAGTCCCAGCAGCGATTTCCGTCCCGTTTCTTCAGGAAGGCGATCTGGACAGCGGGCCAAGTGTGGAGCTTATAGGTCTGGACACACTCACTATGCCACGTCCGGCGAGAAGTCTCGGTTGCCTCGCCACACCAGCGACACCAGCCCGCGCCACGGTTCGGCCAGACCGGCATGGGGAACTTTCGGACGCTCACGTCTCCCTGATCTCCACGCCAAGGACCGCCTTGAGCAGCTTACGCTTCAGACGGTAGATGTCCGTCCTGTAGCCCTTGCAGTCCTCCACGACCTTGTGCCCGGCCTCCTGATAGGTAAAGTCCGCCACATAGGCGCAGACCTTCTGGCCATTGACCATGATGTTGATGCGCTCCTGCCGGGCTAGGTCCGTAATCTGACCGGCGCGTTGCAGGAGGAGAAGTTCCGACCAGCGACGAGCCTCCTTCGCGCTATCGAAGGTCAGGCCGTCCACAACCGTCTTGCGGTTCCGATATTTGCTGGGCTTGCCGGGGATCATCGCTTCTCTCCCAGACGGTTCCACGCGGCTATGTCGGCCTCTTGGCGCTCATCCAGTCGATCTAGGCAAGCAGAGGCTCTGGAGAGCCCGTAGAGGCCATGCAGGCGGCGGAACAGGCTCATGTGCCAGCAATGTCCAGAACCGTTCCCCATGCCGCTGTGAGGAGCATCTGGATCGACACACACGATGGGGTCGCAGATATAGCTGCTCATGAGAAGGCGGCGGGAGAATGGAGAAGAGGGGATGGAGACCCAACACCCTCCCGCCCGACACGCGGGCTGCGGTTACGCAGCGGAATCCCGTTAGCCGTGTCGTTGCCTGAGACCATGATCGTTTGTCGGCGCTGCATTGTAAAGCCCTCTCGTTTTCCGACCCTTACAAAGCCGTGCGATTTTGTGCTTGTCAAGCTAATCCCGAACGTGCATTGTGTCTTGGCGCTACGGAGGCGCTGAGGAGAAAGACAGATGGATAAGCTACAAGGAATTGCAGCGGGCGACCGTGTGCGGGTGACGTTTGAGGGGGTGGTTATGGAATATGACCCCATCGATTTTTACACGTCGCATCCCCACGGGGACTTGTTGATCAGCGCAGACGGCGCAACTCGGGTGCTCACATTTTCGGCCGAGGCGACGCGGCTATCATCCTTCACCATCGAGAAGCTACAGCCCGAACTGGCTCCCGGTGATCGTCTGCTCAACCCCTCCGGTTTCGAGCAAAAGGTGGTCGCTATCGAGGGCGATACGGTCGTGTTCAGGAGTGCGGACGGGGATTTGTTCGACTATCCACTGGCCGATACGGTGGATTGGAAGCGCCTGTCATGAGCAAGCTGGAGGGTATTTCAAAGGGCCAGCGCGTTCGGATCGTATGTGAGGGCGTGGCGGGTTATGTAGGTTTGAGCCTTCACGTTATTCTGGACGGCGCGAATAGCTCATCGGCGTTTACGCCTGAGGAGGTCGCCGCCGATTCCTTCTCCATCGAAGGCCTTCAGCCAGAACTGAAGGTGGGGGACGCCTTCCACACTCCGCGATGCGGATGGATTAAGATCGTCCACATTTCCCCCGACGGAACCGAGTGCTGCACGTCGGACCATCACGAGAGGCTCAACGTCCGGCCGGTCACGGATATGCATTTTCTGGAACGGCTCGCATGAGAACGTGGCCCGTCATATGGCTTGATCGCGCCAGAACAGAATCCTTCAACCTCCTGCACAATCTCAAGCAGGTAGACGTCAAGGGCGATCCTGACGACCTAGAGGCTATCAGGGCAGCAATGGTGCTGATCGGAAAAGAGATTAATCGGATTGGAGAGTTGAAATGAGTGAGTTCAAGATTGAGAAGGGTGTTCCCTTGCTTCCCAAGGGCTCTGGGCGTGGCCCTAGCCCCACCAAGGGGACAGGGTTCAAGGCACTGCTCAACAGCATGGAGGTTGGGGACAGCGTGTTCCGTCCGGGGTGGAACGCACGTCGGGCTTCTGGAGCAGTCGCGACAGCCACCAAAGATGGCGGGTTTAAGTTTGCCCAGCGCAAGGTTGAAGGCGGAATCCGCATCTGGAGGATCGAATGACCCTGCGAACAATCTGGACAGCCTTCAAGCGCATGGTTCTGGGAGAGGGGCGTAGCCTAGAGCCTTCTCCTCCCCTGTTCCGCGAGGATGACAGCCTCTACAGCGGCGTTATTGTCCGCAAGGTTGATGACTTCGGCGAAGTAAATGCGTCGATGGTTCCTGTGTGGGAGGCGATGCAGCGAAACGTCGCGAGGCGCATCAAGGAAAACCTCGACAATCGAGCGCAATGGCTCCGCGCTGAGCAATACGAATCCGCCGCAAAGCTGCTGGAAAAGGCGCAACAGGAACGCGCCGTGGCCGTGAAGCGGAAGGAGCGCAGAAGCCATATCGACGCTGAGATCAAGCGCCTTAGAACGCTTATGCTGAAACTGGAAATGGAGGCCAAGCGTGGTTGATTTCGACGCACTCGCCGCGCCGTTCGATCCGGCAAAGGTAAGCTGGCGCATCGGGCAGATGCAAAAGAACGTCCCGCAAGGTCAGCCTGCCAAGGGTAAGGCTTTGGCCTATTTGGACGCCCGCGACGTGATGAATCGTCTGGATGAGGTGTGCGGGCCCGGCGGATGGCAAAACCGTTATAGCCATGCGGAGAACAAGACCGTCTGTGAGATTGGCATTCGGATTGGCCCGCCGCTGCAAGGTATAGACGATTGGGTCTGGAAAGCGGACGGGGCTGGCGACTCCGACATCGAGGCGCAAAAGGGCGCTCTGTCTGACGCCTTCAAGCGCGCTGCTGTCCGATGGGGGATCGGTCGCTACCTCTATGACATTCCCTCGCCTTGGGTTGAGGTGAACCAGTGGAAGCAGATCGAGGACAAGGAACACGCTCGCCTTGAAGGCCTGTTACAGCAAGCCACCACAGAGTTTGAATGGGGCTCTCCGGAAAGCCGTGCTACATTGCGTGTGCTGCTGGGAACCATTCAGAGCGTCGTGAAGACCGCAGACGATGTGCGGCTGTGGCGCGAGGCCAACAAGGGAGTTTTCGCCCAGATGCGCGTGAAGGCGCGGGAACGGGTTGAGGAAGAACTGCAACGGATTGTCGATGCAGCAGCGGCGCACAGCGCCTAAACACACAGGAGAAAGCCGCTATGGCCGGAGTATATGAACGATTTGACCAGAAAGTGGAGGCCGACCCTAACAGCGGGTGTTGGCTTTGGTCGGGGTGTCAGAGCGTCGAGGGCTATGGTCGTTTGCTGTTGGCCGGAAAGAGCTGGCGGGCACATCGTTTTGCGTTTGAACGCCACAATGGGCCGCTGAGTGACAGCGATGTGGTTAGGCATAGGTGCGACACGCCCGCGTGTGTGAATCCCCGTCACCTTCAGGTGGGAACCCATGCGGACAACGGGGCCGATAAGGCAATGCGCCGTCGCGGGACCATTACCGTTCCTGACCAAACAATCCGCGACATTCGGGAAGCTTCTGGAAGGCTGAAAGAGATTGCGGGCCGGTTCGGCGTTAGCGTCGCTTTCGCCTCTCTGGTCAGAAACAACAAACGTAGGATTTTCGCGTGATGGCAGGCTCGGTAAACAAGGTTATTTTGGTCGGGAACCTCGGGAAAGACCCGGAAATCCGCACCACCCCCAGCGGCGACAAGATCGCCAACCTCACCGTTGCGACCTCGGAAAGCTGGCGGGACAAAGCCAGCGGCGAGCGCAAGGAAAAGACTGAGTGGCACCGCGTGGTGGTCTTTAACGACAACCTCACCAAGGTCTGTGAAAACTACCTCAAGAAGGGCTCCACGGTCTATCTGGAGGGCAAGCTACAGACCCGCAAATGGACCGATCAATCCGGTGTGGAGAAGTATTCCACCGAGGTGGTGCTGGATCGCTTCGGAGGCGTCCTGACGATGCTGGGCGGCACATCTGAACCCCGTCGTGAACCCGCCGGAACTCCTGATCCTGACGATGTGCCTTGGTAGGCTGACATGAAGGAGCGAGCGCCTATCCTGCTCAAGCGCTCCGGCCGGTTTCTCGTGGCGGCGGATGGAATGACCGAGGCCTTTCTGGAGTCCCTGCCGCAAGGCAAGACACTCAGAGCCAGAGACATAACCCAGCCCCGCTCACGAGGCCGCCTGAGGCTCTATTGGGCCTTGTTGCAGCTTACGAGCGACAACCTTACCGACGTGCCGTCCAGCGCGCTCCACGAGTGGCTAAAGCTGCGACTTGGCATCACGGTAGCGATCCCGCTCAAAAACGGCTCTACAGCCATTGTTCCGGGCTCTATCAGCTTCGACAAGATGACTGAGGAGGAGTTCGCGCCCTACCTAGACCGGGTTCTGGATTTGCTCTGCAACGAAATCATTCCCGGATTAGGTCGGGAGGACGTGCTGGCTATGGCTAGGGAGATGATCGGAGAATGACCGGCTTGGCGATGATCGGATGCGCTATCCTGTTCGTGGGTGTCTGCTGCTTCGTGGCGGCTATGATCCTTCTGGCGGATCATGATTGACCTCTCCGGCCTCCCCCCTCTCCCTTGGACGCCTGTAAGGGATGGCAAGGACCTCATGGTATACTGCGCCGATGGAACTTGGCTCGGGGATCACACTGTCTGGGCGGAGGACGCGGCCCTTATGTGCGTGATTCACGCGATGGCCCCTCAGTGCTTTGATTACGTCCAGAGGGCGGCTGAGAAGGGCGGGAAGGAGGCGCAGCAGATTGTAGAGGCCTTCAATCGTGCGAGGGCAAGCATTAACAAAAGTCCGGAGGAATTGACCCGGCTGAGGAGAAAGCAGCGATGAGAGAACTGCCGCCGACAGAAAGCCCCGCGTTCGCTCTTGAGATTATCGCGCGTCAGCTCCAGCACTGGATTGACTACGACAAGGCCGCGCGGGGTGCGGAGGGCTTAGAATGTCCTCCTGACACCCACATCGTGGCCCCGCCATGTTTGCCCACCTACGGCACGACGGAGAACTGGATAGCCGCCCTCCGTGAGGCTCAAGACGCCATTCTTACCACGCCTTCCACCACGGCCTCGACAGATCAGCCTGAGCCGCCTGACACCCATCCGTAATCTCGATGACGGCCTTGCGCTTGGCCTCCGCTACCTCAAGCCTGCCTGTCTGAGCATCCCCAAAACTGACCCATCCCCCGATGGTGTTTTCCTCGGGAAGCGCGGCCGCTTCAGTCTCAGCGCGGAGGGTTGGACCGATCAGGCTGGCGCAGTTGAGCGCATTGCGGGGTGTCACGGTATTGCACCCGCCGACACAAAGCAGCGCGGCCACGATCCCCAGCCTCGCCAGCCGTCTCATTTGCATTCCCGGCATTTTGAATCGCTTCCCTGTTTGCCCGTTCTGTTTGGGCGGATTGACGCTCTAGGTCTGTGACCTCCGCAGTCTTCTCCGCAGCGGATTGGCCTAGTCCGGCTTGAGCCTCGGCTACCTCCTGATTGGCTACAGAGGCCCGCAGTTTGTTCCGGCTGTTGCATTGGCCGACGACCAGCAGGACGGCCACCAGCACCGCCAACGAATACCAGACGATAGGCTTTCCGAGGGCGGATAGGAGGGTTTTCACGTCATGTTTCCTTTGACTTGACACCATACCGCGTTGGTGTCGTTATGGCTAGGCGAGCGGTGGGGAGATAGTATCAAACCCTAGGGCGCGTCTATCGCGTCTAAACTTGTTCCGGCCTCGCACACCCTTCTGGCCGCTTAGGTGACCAGACGCCCGAAAGGGTATTGAGTAGCGTATTCTGGCGTGAGCTGTCCGTTCTAGGCGTTTCGGCCGTCAGGAAACACGACAGGAAGGCATGGGAGCTATCCCTGTAAGCCCTTCTTGTCACCATTCAGGAAATGAGGAGAGAAGATGAGAGTCGTAGGATTTGCCGAGTTCCTGACCTTGCCTATCGGGACCATCTACGCCAAGTATGCGCCCGCATACACGGAAGAGTTTGGGATTAAGGGAGATTCCCTTGAGGGCGATTTCATCCATCAGACTCTAGACCCTATCGACAACATGGAGCGCTCGGGAGGTAGTTCCGATTCCTGCATGATGCTGGTCGCTATGGAGTCTGACTCATCCGTTAGCGAGCCGCTGGCCTTCAACGTCATGGGGCGAGACGGTTGTTTCGATGACGACCAGCTATTCGTCGTATTCGAGCGTCAGGACCACGAGCGGCTTATAGAGCGACTCCAGCAAGCCCTAGCCGGGCAAGAGCCGGACTAATCGTCACCACCCGCCGTCCGTAAGCGCCGACTCAAACTCCCGCGCATAGCCCGCGATCTTCTGCGCCTGATCTAGCCCATTCACGCACCGTCGTGCGTTCACATAGTCTGCTGGCAGATAGTCGCTGAGCTTTTTCCCGGTGAACCGGCCGCTCTCCAATCCATCGACTAGGATATGGGCCGCTGTTTCCACCTCAAGGGCTTTGTCAGGATTGTCCTCTAGGCCGTATTTGCGAAAGTTGTCGCGGCCCGTGATCTGGACATACCCACGTCCGGCATACTTCACACCATCGCCCGGATGGACGTTGCCAAGCCTACGAGCCAGCGCCGGATTCTCGCCCTGAATGTCGTAGCGTTTCTTGAAATAGGGGTCTCCGCCGTATTCCTTGATCGGCTGCATGGTTCTGGCGGTTTCGTGCCATGCCGTCCCGAGACCGTAGGCAGCCCACGACACCGGCCATTCCTTCATGGCGTCCAGCAGGACGTTAAAGCCGTCTATTTGGCCCTGAGTCATCGCCCCGAAGGCGTTTCGGACCTTCAGAAAGAAGACGGCGGGATTCTTGAGGGAATGGACCGCAGAGGCCGGAGAACCGCTCTGAACGGCATTGATCAGGTCCACATCAGCTTGCGTCAGGGCAGAGCCTTTGATGGTGCGGATCGCATCGAACAGGGCCTTGCTCACTTGGTTTCCTCGGTTGGGGTGGAGGCTTCCGGCTGGACCGTAGCGTTATCGCCGGAGCTGTTGGTGATCTTGTCCGCGACCTTGCTCGTTCCGCCCATCGTCAGGGCTCCCGAGATAGCCCCCAGCACGAAGGTGATAAGTTCCTTGTTGGACAGAGGGACGGAGAAGAACACCAGCAGGAAGGCGAGAACCGCCAGAATGGCCAGCGCGAACCATGTCGAGATGGTGGTGGCCGAAGGATGAAAGTCACGCCACATCGCGCGCTCCGATATGTGAGATGCGTTGCCATATTTCAGGGCCGAAGCTGGAGGCGACAAAGCCCAGCCATCCCCCGCCCGCGATGATGCTGGCCCATGCCTCCCAAGGCGTATGGGGGCTCAGCAGGCTTTGCGTGGTCATGAACATCCCCACTGTGGCCCCCATCAGGCCTGCCCTTTGCCAATAGGTCAGGCGGTCGGGCAGGAGGAACACAGCGCTCCCGGTAAGCAACAGGAGGGCTCCCCGAATGATGGCCGCAACTACAGCTAGGCCCGTCAAAGGCGCGAAGGGGTAGCAGATGAAGACCAGCAGGAAGGCCGCGAGGCCAAACACGCTCACGATCCAGAACCACGCTTCCCGGTGCATATGTCGCAGCTTCATTGCTTATCCTCCGGCAAGCCCCAAAGCCTTCCCGTTTTTGCTAGGAGTTGAACGCGGCGCAGCACGATAGGAAGCACGGTGAGACTCCCCAACGATATGGCGAACATGATTATGGTCGAGACGCGAGGATCGGCGTCCTTGAAATAGGAGTGGATCAGGCCGGGGCCGATGAAGATGGCGGCCACCACCGCGAGCAAGCTACGCCACACCTTTGTCCTGAGGGAGATCGTTCCAAAGTCCGTCTGAAGCGTTACGCCCCACAGAGCGCCGCCGAAAGCCGCGCACCATGCCCACCATTCGGCTGCAAAAACATTAGTCACCGCGTGGCTTCCTCGCCCGTTTCACGAGCCGAACCACCAGCCACACGAGGCCCGGCAGGACGGCCAAGAAGGCTCCTACAGCCCTCCAGAACGATTCCGACAATGGATCGAGCATCCAATCCCCCAAGGGCCAGTGCGGCCATTGCTAGAGCGAACAAGCCATACAACGCCCACTTGTATTCGTCACCGTAATAGACGCCTTGGCTATAGGCTATCCAGAAACCCACATGAGCCACCAGCATCATGAGAACGCACCCAAGGGCCGTAAGTCGCTCCCATGTCGTGCGATCCCAGATGGACAATAGAATTCCGTAGAAGGCCGCCGCGTCCACAAAAGGAATGACGCTGTAGCTTCCTTGCGTCTCCAGAAGGACGGAGACCAACCAGTCAGCCGCCAGCACAGACGCGGGTAAGGCCGCCCTCCTGTTAAGAAGAGCGGCCACCGTAAGCACGAGAAGGATAGCGACTTCTATCAGTCTAGTTCTCTTTGGGAGGCGGGGGCGGCGGGGGTGGCGGCGGCGGTGGATTCGTGATCGGCCCTCCGCCGCGACGGACTTTCTCAGGGGCTGGGCGAGATGGCTTGGCCATGTCTTTCTCTCTCAGGTGTTGTAGGGTCTAGGGATGAAGACCGCGTTGATAGTAGCCTTGCTCTGGTGGAGTCCGCCAGCCGTGTTCATTCTGGTTGCTCTTGCGCTGCTACGGGGGCCGGGAGCAAGAGTTGCTCCAGCTTCACCGTCACGGGGTTTTGAGCCCCCAGCACGTTCCGGGCGTTATCGAGATAAAGCCTCACCTCTCTGGACCGCGTTCCCCGCTGGCGCGCCTGTTGAGCAAGTCCAACGATGCGTTCCAGTTCGTCAGCCGGACCCAGACCAAGGTTAACGATCACCTCGCGTTCCGCCGGGGACATTTGAGCCCGCGCCGCGATGCGATCAATGGTCCGCGCTATGGCGGGAATATCACCCCGGAACACACCAGTAGCGTCCGTGACGGCTCCCAAGGCCTCCGCCGTCTGGAATCCCTGTTGATCCATCATTCGGGCGGCAGTCTGGCTATTCGTGTTCGGAGAAATACGAGCGGCGCGCTGAGTCTGTTGCAGGCGCGCTTGGATCGACCCGAGGTATTGATCCGCCGCGTCCTGACCCAAGAGAGCCGCGAGGTTCTGGCGCGAGTAGTCCGATTGCGTCAGCCGATTGAGCGGAGAGGCACGCCCTCCCGCCTGCCCGCCCAGCGTATCGAGGATGTTCTGCCGAACACCGATGATCGCCGCCTCACGTTGAGGCTCAGACAGGTTCCGCACCCACGCTTGGAAATCCCTCGGATCGGTATTGAAGACGCTAGGGGCTTCTTCCACGGCATCAATCGCACCACTCATCTCGCGATAGGTGGCGCGGGCCGGGCCTAGCTCGGGAACAGCCTCAAGCGCATTGTCGATCTGCCCCGCTCGATTGAGAAGACCACCGGCAATATCCCGCGTGTCAGGGCGTTGATTGAAGGCTTGCCCGCGACCAGCCATAGCGATACGGACACGATCCAGCGTCCCTGCGGATACTGGCGTCCGTGAGTTATTCAGCAGGCCATCGATCTCCGCGATCTGCGTATCATTCTGGCGCGCCACAGCAGCCGCCCTAGCCCTCCGCAGAGCCGCACGACCCGGCTCATCCGCCAGAGCCCGCAGGAGATCGTCAGAGACCTCCACAGGCGTCTCATAGGCCGCCGGATACATCTGATCCGCCAGAGTGCTCCGGTTGGCCCTCAACCCTTCCGCGACCGCCGAAGCAGATGCAGGATCATTAGCCAGCCGTTGCGTATCCGCCGTGACCTCTGGTGTGAGGTTGGCTGTGCGCCTGACGCTGTTCTGGACGGCCATATCCGCACCGGGTCCAGCAGGAAGGGCGGCCGCCCGAACAAGGCGTTCCGTCGTGCCGGGAGCCACATCCACAAGCGTAGGATCAAGCCCCAGACCTTGCAGGCGAGTGCGCTCCGCAACAGCAGCGTTAACATCGGGAATCGTATTGGTCAGGCGAGAGGCCGCGCGCTGCTCTACGCTACGCCCGCCCGCTCCCCCGAACATGGAGACGATCCTTCGACCAGCAGACTGCGCAACAGGCGCGATGGCCCGTTGCCCGACCTGTTGAAGCGCAGCCCCGCCAAGCGCACCTGTGACGCCCCCAATGACCGCTGCTGGCAGACGGTCCACAATCCCGCCTTCAGCCGACCCAGCCCCGTAGGCTGCTCCAGCAAGGCCCCCCGCACGAGCCGCCGCTACAGCACCGCCACCGCCTCCGAAGGCTCCACCCGTGAGCAATCCGCCCGCGACCTGAAGGCCCGCATTGGCGACCGGCTGTTCCGTAGCGAATCGCTGCTGCTCATCCCGCAGGCCGCTTGTCATGGCATTGCGGAGATCGGCGCTGTTGATCTCTATGGGTTGATTGGTGACGCGCCGGACGGTGTTGCTCGCCAGTTGGCCGAGGCCCGCGACCTGTCCCGCGAGCTCATCCGCAAACCCGACCATCACGCCCTGTTCAAAGGCCTGACCGCCAGAGTTCAGGGCGTCGCCGTTGCGGATGCGGGATTGGGCCACATCATAGGCCCGATCCTGACCCGGCGTGATGACGGGGACATTGGCCCACGGCGTCTCGGCTACGTTGAGATCAGGCGCGACAGGCGTTCCACCTTCAGCCCGTCCGGGCGGGGCCGTGATGCGGGTTTCAGTTCCATCGGGCAGGCGGATGCGTTGGCCAACCCGGAGGTTAAGCCTTTCCTCATCCGAGAGGCGCGAGACATCCACGACCTGATTAAGGGTCTCGTCGCGGACGCGAACAACCGGCACATTATCCCACGGATCGGCCATTAAGGCTTAGGCCCCCTGATCTGGCCATCGGGCGTGATGAAGTAGGCACCCGAGGGAATGTTGCTGTAGCTGGAGCCGGCGCTGGATGGGTTGACGTAGTAGGGGTTGTTTCTCCCCCCAAGACGCGCCGACGCGCTCCCGCCGGACTGGACGATCTGCTGACGCTGCTGGGCCTGAGCATTGGTCACGGGAAAGCGAATGCCCGCGACGTATTGCTGGCCCTCAGGAGCCGGTTGCTGGCGTTGTTCGCGCTGACCGCCTTGAGTGGAAGCGTTCCGATCCGACCGGCCTCCCTGCCCGCGCGCAAGGGCGTCCCGCTGGACTTGAGCCCTACGTTCAGCCTTTTGCTGGCGGACGGCGGGGCTATCCCCCACAACGGGGAAATAGGCTCTACGGGCGCTCTCGACCTCATCCCGCGTCGCCGCCGCGCCAGTCGTCAGGCGCAGCAGGGAGTCGGCCCATTCATCCACCGCCGCATTGTAACGGCGATAGTCTTCCGTCAGTTGGCCCCCGAGTTGAGCCCGGCCGAAATCAAACCCGCCTTGCTCAAGCCTGTTCAGGATCGACCCCGCATCATTCATGCGGTTGGCGTTGAAGCTGTCCTTGTTCTGCGCCTCTGTCGGGTTGCCAACGCGGCCTTGACCGGGCGCGGACTGAAGGATGCTGATCTGACCCGTAGAGCTACGTTGAGCGACAGTTCCCGGAGGCAGGCCAATCGCAGCGATTTCTTCAGCCGAAAGGACGTTGCCGCCTTCTTGGCGACCTCCCGCAGGCTGGGTAGCCGCCGCCACGACACGGGGGCCGCCTGAGCGCGGCGCTTCTCCCCGCCCGTAGTTCGGAGCCTGCCCACCTCCCCGCCATGCCAGATGCCAATGATCGCCTTCGTCCAGAAGTTCGGCGATCTCGACGCCTTGAGCTTCAAGCTGACGGCGGAAGTCGCGGATGTTCACGCCAGCGGGCGGCTGAATATCCACCGCGCGGCCTTGCAGATGGTAGCTGCGCTCAGCCCCTCCGGCCGAGCGGTTTTGCTCCGGCGTCCGCAAGCCGGAGTTGAACCGAGCGCCCGGCAGGATTTCCTGCACCACAGCCGTAACGTCCACAGCGGACGGCGTGGCCTCACCACCAGTTCCACCGTTGACGTTACGCGGCTGCTGACCCGGAGAGACCTCCAGCAAGTTCCGCGTCGGGTCTTGCTGGATATACTGTGGGGCTACATAGCCCTGAGCTACAGGCGCATTGGTCGCTCCGTCGAAGCGGGTAACGCCAAGGCTGTAATCCTGCGGCGCTTGTTCGTAGCGGTTGACCAGTTGCCCCGTGGCCGCGTCCAGCACCAGCACATCCTGACCAGCATTGCGGAACTCAAGCTCTCGCGCCTGCTGGCCAATGATCTGGGCCGCTTGGTCGAGAAACTGGGGATTCGCTTCCAAGGTCTGGCGCAACTGCACGATCTGCTGGGGATCGGTTCCCATCTGGGCGAAGACGGGGGCTAGGCGATCAAAGGCCTCCACGACGTTGCCGCCTTGGTCCCTGACACCCGTGAGGGTGCGGACGGCCTGCATGGTGAACGCAAGCTGCCGCTGTTGTTCTTGCAGGGTCTCGGCTTGCTGGCGCGTCTGGTTGGCCTGCTGCTGATTGAGCAAGCCCTGACCCGTCTGGAGATCACCGGACTGAAACGCGGTATTGGCCGCGCCCTGATAATCGTTCTGGGCAAGCCGACTGCCGACCTGACGATCCACGCCCTGACGATAGAGGCGATCCGCGTAGCTTTGACCGGCTTGAACCGCGCCTAGCACATCGACCATTAATAGAGCCCCCACAGACCGCCGCCCGGACCCGTCGCCTGATTGCCACCGAACAGATTGCTCCCGTAGTTCTGGAACAGGCTAGAGCCGATGCCCGCAAGATTGCCGAACGTGTTGGCGTTCTGGTTCCCTTGCGCCGTGTAGCTGGAGCCGAGGTTCTGGGCGTTCTGGCCTTGGATGTTCGTGAAGGCGTTGGCGTAGCCTTGGCCTAGTTGCGCTGTCTGGCCAGCCGCCTGTTGACCCACTCCCGCCAGAGCCGCGAGACGGTTAGCCCATGTTCCGAACTCTGCAGAGGCCTGACCCTGACCATACTTGAGAGCCGCTTTCTGCGCCGCGCCGCTGTCCTGAATCCCCAGCGCGGCGTTACGCGCGTTGAGAGACCTGTTCCCCTCGTTCAGGCGGAACTGATAATCCGGCGAGACCTGAAACTTCTGGAATGCCGCGTTGCGCTCGGCAATGGAACCCAGACCCGACAGATTGCCTAGCTGAGTGACCGCCGCAGAGCCCGTGTTGAGCCACGGGAGTTGGTCTTGGCGCGACTGGTTATACTGACGCCGCTGTTCCGCGATGCTGGCCTGTGTCGCAGCTTGAGAGGCATCCGCAGCCCGATCCTGACCACGGTTCGCGAGAAGTCCGCCGCCAATCGCCCCAGCGGCTCCAATGAGAGGGCCTAGCACTGGCATTGAAGTTTCCTTCCAACAGGTGAGGCGTCAAAGGCCTCTTTGGTCAGCATCCAGAGCTTGAGGCGCACCGGCATACCTACATAGCAGTATTCGCCTACTGATTTCCACCCATGCGACTTGGGAGGAACCGAACGCCAGTTACCCTCCTGCTCTTGGGTCACGATGATCTGGCAGTCCTTGAAGGCTTCGCGCATGAAGTGCTTTGCATTCATCGCGACTTCCCGGCCCCAGCCCTCCGGCGTGTAGAGCGTGTGAA
>Ga0247803_1000531_pt1 | contig 20498 bp, 28 predicted proteins | sample UWRJL014104B1_FD_180928 | JGI IMG/M metagenome (GOLD analysis project Ga0247803, IMG submission 180928) | Plant litter microbial communities from Arlington Agricultural Research Station in Wisconsin, United States - UWRJ-L014-104B-1 | ecosystem: Environmental > Terrestrial > Plant litter >...
ACGCCAAGTTCAGCGCCCAGGCCGACTGCGTCGAATTCGAAGCCGATCTGAACCATGTGGCGAAGATGCACGTTGACAAAAGCGCCTGAGGGGATGTCGGCGGTCGCTGTGAAGGGGATGGCGGTCACGGAAGTGTCGCCGAAGCCCGAAATGGTGGAATTTGCGGGGTCAGTCATGTCGAGGAAGAGTTTGGAGTTGTCTGGAACGGCGATCTCGAAGCCGTATGTGAACTCGCTGTGGGTTTTGTTAGGATACGGGATATCATTAGGGGATTTAAAAAAAACTTACAATGAGCCGTTCATGCTGTAGTTTACGGTCACATCTGGGGCGTAGAGAAGGCCTACAGATCCGATGCGAGGAATCTTTTTTCGACATTAGGTTCTTCCACTCTAAGGACTGCGTACCCAACCTACCGCAACACTATACAACAATGGTATCTCAAACAAGTTGAAGGTAAAATCGCCCGTCTCGAGGGAGATATTTGTCGCTAGCTCTACATGCGCACCCATCCCGTTCGCCACAACTGTGACCTCGCCTCCATCAAACAAATCGCCAATCTCAAGCGGTGGCGTTAAAATCTCATCTAGGTCAGGGGCCAGAGCGAACGACACGAATGAGAAGTCGATACTGCCGTACGTGGAGCAGTTCTTGCACCCAATTTGGATAGCTGATCCTTCTGGGAGGAAGTTCTTATCCGTTACGCTTTGAGTAAGATCGAGTTTGTTTGTATCGGATGTGGAGGTTGCAGTCGGACGTGGCGCGGAATGGGTGGGTGTCTCGGTGCCCACGGTTGCTGTGGCCGAGGTATCTTGCCGACGAAGTAGCTCATTATGGGCGCGATGGTAATGGTTTTCCGTCGTGTGATACATCTCAACGTTGATGGTGCTGAAAGATGATTGCCAGTGTGCTAAGACAGTGTCGAGCACGAAGACGGTTCCATGTTCGCTGATGCTCACTGCGGCGACCCTGCGCTGTGTTAGAACTGTAAGTGAGGCGATGCTTCAGTACAATTGAACTTACCGGAACAGATTACGCTCCCCATGGTCGTTGCACCCGTAGTGAGACGTGACAACCAATCCGCCTGCTCCCAAACCCAACAAAGTCCTTTGAGCTTCGATACGATCTATACCGGAGTGAACCTCGATAGTGATGTACCCCGGCTGGCAGATGATATATTCGGCGAGGTGTTCAAAGTCTTCTAGGAATAGCACTGGGACTGGTGAATTGACGTGGACTGTGGCTCCGAAGTTGGGTTCGTTGTGGAGCGTCTCCCCTATGCCAAGTTAGTCTCACCAGTAAACATTCCGAGATGCGGTGTCGTACTCTCAGTGTAAGTCATATCCAACTCATTCGTGGTAAAGAAGCTGGTATGTCGCTTTATTAGACTGGCTGCCTTGGTAGCGGCTTTGAGATTGCGACCTGGGCCAGAAGCATCGCGCTCTCGGAGGGCTTGAGCTACAGAGAGACGAGCATTAACTGAGAGACGCAGGAACGGTGAGATGAAGCAAAGAGTGCTCAAGAGAGCAAAAAACGTGAGAAGCATGGCTGATTAGTTTGTGCACCGTCAATAAACTTTGGCAGATGAAGTGAGTATGACACTCTAGATTTCGCAAACCACAGATTCTCCGTCTCTTAAATATGCCGACCTCGAGCACAGCCCACAATATGCAACTCCTATACACCTTTGCAACCCCATCTTTCAAACTCTTCGCACCCTCGTGTCCACAAAACTGCCCTCATGTACAGCCGTGTCCAATCCGCGATGCAACCCAGGAGGCTCCGCGATATAGAGCCCTGCTATCGAACGACCTCGGCCACTGTTTGACGCAAGGCTGAGGTCTGTCTCACATGTGCACCAGTCCAGTCAAGAAGGAGCGGGATGTTTGTACGCCCCACGCCTTCCACCGCAGAGGAAAGACCGCCGGAATTGGTAATTTGACGTGATGCTGATCCGTGCAAGCCAGAGAAAATGCTGCACTATTCCGAGCCCACGGGTGAAATGGCCCCATTAACATCCAATCAGGCTGTGGCGGTTGTTACGTTCAGCCAGCATTGCTCCGAATTTGGATGTGTTGTGCTTCAGCCTTGCGGGCCGCATCTTTCACCCCATGTTCCAGATGCGGGTTGGAAAGACGAACGAGGGGCCTTGGTTCAGTAAGTCGTTTACGGAACGGTGCAGAATCAGCAAAGACCAAATCCGGCGAAGTACTGTGGAAACGGTCGTTGGTATTGGTCTTAGGCCTGCAGCTGGAAGTAGGGATAATGACTCGGTCAGTAGAAGACAAATTTGTGCAGCTATCGGAGAGCACATGGAAGTCTCGACAAAAAGATCTGCACCCATTCCACCAGGCTTTCCATACTTGAGTGTGTACTGCCTTACGGGTGCTGGAAATTTCAGTACACTCCAACAAGCATAGGTAACTGGCCTTCAAATAAAGAAAACGCAGGCAACACAAGAAAATCATCTACCCAAGGCTTGGGGCTACAGCTGAGCTGCCAATATGGCAACTCAGCATTTGGAGCCACAAGCCTACCGTAATGCTAGAGCAAAGATGCCTTACTCTGAAACATGTCCAAGTGTTAAAGTAGAGCCGTGTGTGTAGGCTGCATCTGCAGTTGATCAAATTCATATCCTGTGCAGCGGAACAGATGGTAATGAGTGGATTGTCTAGACCACCGTAAGGGAAGCTTACGGTCCTCCCGCATGCACAGCCCATGCGTAGACGACAAGATCGGAGCATGCTTGCATGGACGACTCTTGCGATGTTCTCCATATGCTCGGAGCACTGCCACGTCCGCGGCGAAATATCGTCCCATGGTGATCTGAGGCGTAGGGTCGTGTGACGACGACATATCCGGCGACATCTAAAGAACGCATTGGTCAGAGGTATGATGTGTTTGACAAGAGGCTGGAATAACCAGGCTTGGGAACGGAGGTTGCTCTGACCGTTAGATGTAGAAATATATTGGTCATGCATATTTCGATAAACAGGCTGAGATAGCGCACACTGGGGGTAGAGTTTGCTTTGATAGCTGCGACAATGGAGGCCTGTATTGATGTTTGTGGAACCGGGGGCACCGCCCGCATAAGGCTATGACAGAATGAGATTGTAAAACTTCTTCGCAAGATACCACGGAACATGTACATGGCGCAAACTCACCAATCACACTAATCATCCCACGTAACAGCCTTCCTACACAAGAACTCGTCCATTCCTTCCACGGCATTGAACCGCCCCCACCCACTCCCCTTGACGCCCCCCATTGGCAACGCCGGCTCATCATGCACTGTCATACTGTTAATATGCACAGCACCGACCTCAAGCCTCTTCGCAATGGCAAGGCCTTTGCGTAGATCTTTGGTGAATACGGCGGCGTGCAGTCCATACTCCGTGTCGTTCGCTAGCTCGATGGCTTCATCTTCGGTTTCGAAGGTGGCGATCGAGACAAGGGGACCGAAAGCTTCCTCTCTTTGGAGTTGGGATGTTTTGTTGACGTTTGAGAGGATTGTGGGTACGAAGCCCGCGCCGGGCACGTTGGTCTGCGCGTCGCTACCGGCAATGATCTGCGCGCCTTGGTTGATAGCATCTAAGATGAGCTGTGCCAGCCGAGTCTTCGAAGCGGACGATACTACATTTGGAGGGCCGTCCGTGCTCTTAGCCGTTGCTTCGAGCCTTTGCTTCATGGTGGCCATGAGCTTAGATGCAATGGAGGTGTGGCACAGAATACGGTCAGTACCCATGCAAATTTGACCAGCCTATGAATGATCAGTCAACGCTGCAGCAAACAACCGGCTCTGGCAACACTTACATTCAGAAAGGCCCCAGCTAAACATTCTCCAGCCGCCTTTTCCAAATCTGCATCAGCGAGCACCACTGCACTGTTCTTCCCTCCCAACTCCATGAGACATGGCTTCAGATTCTCACCACAGCTCTTTGCAATTTTGCGTCCCGTAGACGCACTCCCTGTGAAGTTGATCTTCCTCACAGCCGGATGCTCGATCATAGTGTTGACAATGAGCGGAGCATCTCCCGGCCTGCAGCTAACCACATTGAACACGCCGTCAGGCAGACCGGCCTCTTTGAAAGCTTTTGCAAGAGCAACGTAGCATCGGGGTGTCAACTCAGAAGATTTGATAACAGTTGTGTTGCCAGTTGCTATCGCAGTCACGGCAGAGCGAACACCAAACACGTAGGGTGCATTCCTATTTATGTCAACTCATTGCGCGCACAATACGAAATGGCAGATAACGTACCATGCAACAATGCCCAAGCAGACGCCATAAGGCTCCTTCCATACCATGGCACTCTGTCCTTCTTTTGCAACAATCGGCGCGCTCCCACATACACTCGAGATCCGCCCCGCGATATCTCTACACATAGCAATCGCAAGAGGCACGACGAAGAATTGCGAAGCACCTCTATCAGCACCCATTTCCGTCATCATGTAGTTCGCAAGCTCTTCGGCATGCGCCTCGAGAATGTCGGCCGCTTTGAGTAGGATTGCGGTTCGAGTGCTCGGCTTCGTTTTGGACCATGTAGGGAAGGCCGCTTGAGCTATTTCGACTGCCTTGGTAGCGTCTTCCGATGTTGCAGATACGGCCTTCCAACATGCTGAGCCTATGCTGGGGGAGATCACTTCGAAGGTTGAGGAACTCATAACTTCTTTACCATTGATGAAGAGAGGAATGATTATATCCTCGTTGGCCATCTTGGGTGAGCGGTAATATGCTGAGCGGAAATTGGAGTTTGGAGGTACAATTTCTCGATGGCACCGTAGCGTAAAATATATTGTTAGAGAGTCGCGTAGTTTTACTGGAAATTCGAATGGCCCCGCATCCGTACAGCGTTGGAGGATAGTGATTACCTAAGGTGCGCAAGCTGTTGGCGCTAGCTGAGCCATCCAGCAAGAGCGGCGCAAAATAACAAATGGTATCGCGATGTTGCCAATTCCATGAACAAAAATGCCTTGCGGAAAAATCCTGATTAAAAATCATCATCTTTGTGCGCCCTCGGAAAAGGCGTCCCGAGAACTCTCGAGAACATCCGCTATGTCCTCGACCACAGCACATTCTTTCGTCGTTGTAGAGCTATGCGTATGCTCTTGCCTTTTCCTAGCACCGACAGACCGTCTATGAGCGCGGCTTTTGATGTGAAGATGCCAATCGTTTTCTGTCACAGCGACTGTGCCGCACGTTTCGCAGACTTTCTTTTGCCACAAGTCTGGTCGTAATGCCAAGTCGTAGTCTCGCTTTGGTGTCAGCATCTCTTCCGCTGCTTGTGATACTTCGCATGGGTTCGGCAGTGGCTTCCCCGCGAGGAACCGCTCGGCAACGTCAATGGAAGGTTTAATGACTTCGTCTTCCCATCTGGTCAGGTCGCTCCCGTCCAGTAGGAACACATTGCTCTTCTGCTCAGCTGCAATCAGAGCATTCAATAACTTGATCTGGATCCATCGAATCTGCCGTTTGGCGTATTGTCTTGTTGCAGCTTGTGTTTTCTCAACGGCTACAGTCCTCAATTTCGCGAGGTCCGATTCGGAGCTAGTTGAGCCAGAGAGTGCAGCTTGATAGTCCGAGAACTCTTTGTAGCCAATGGACACCCATATGCCGCGGCCTAGGTCCACTGTGGCCCCGGTGCGCGCCTCACATGAAGCGGCAAAGGTTGACAGTGTTTGCACTTCGGAAAGCAACCCTTTCTCGATCATCTTATCTATGCGACCTTCAAGACGCGGAGTAAGTATGTCCTTCGATGCGTGGACCCAGAGAAGGAGGGTAGGAAAACGAAGACCAATTGCGCTTTCTGTGCCAACAGGCGCAGCTAAAGAAACCTCTCGCTGCAGTCGCTGCTCGTCGTACAGTTGGGACGCTGGTTTTCCAGTCTTGAGATAGATTTCGAGTGAACGTTGGATCTTGCGTCTGTCATTCGGATGCCATCGATCAGCCATAACTGGATCCACCTCTTTCAGTTTTTCCAGAATGACATCGGTCGGCTCATCTAGGATCGGAAAGCGCTCGTTTTGCTGATCCTTCTCGTTCTCGAGTTTAGGCTCATCAGAAAGTGCATCTTTGAAAAGAAGTGACTGCGTGTAGTAGTGCGTGCCACCGACGAGGATAGGGATCCTCCCGCGGCTTCGGATCTCGTCAATCTGGATGCAATTGGCTTTACGCTCACTATAATTCTTGATGTACTTACAACTCCAAGTGCTTTGTTCACGAACTTTCCCACCGTCCAAGTTTCTTCCCCGAGCCCAATGCAGCCTAGCAGGTGATGTGGGACGCCCTTCATCTCATCTCTCGTAATCTTGTTGGTGATAATAGGCAGCCCTTCGTACAGCTGCATCGCGTCGCCATTGATAATCTCTCCATTGAACCTGCGAGCAATCTCGACGGCCAGCTACCTAGTGTGATGAGTGATAGTCATGGTGTTTGCGAGATAGACGTACGTCGGACTTCCCCGTCCCCGTCGCACCCACAATAGCAACCAGCGGCGTCACCGGCGCCGTGGCCATCGTTGCGGTATAAAAACGCTTGGTGACGCGGAACATGCATCCAGTGGTGCGTTTCGTGCAGTGATGATTCATCAGGTCGCGAAGTGCCGAAGAAAGGCGCGATTTCGCCTGCCGAAAGTGGACTAGCGGCCCCGGTTTCGTCACCTCTCACACTGGATTGTTCGTCACGCCGGTGCTGGTGGGATGTTTGCGTATAAAATGTAACGCTTACGCTCCCCTTTGGAGTTCGACAAGATATTTCGAGATGGTAGACCAAGCTGAGAACAAAGATATCGCGCCTTCGATTGACGTGAAGAGTCTCAGCTACCTTTTCCCGGATGGCTCAAGCGGGTTGAAAGACGTGTTTCTCGACCTGCCTCCGGGCAGCAGGACATTGCTCATAGGAGGTATGTATTCCATCAAAAATTTGCACGCACATCCTAATTAGTATAGCGAATGGCGCAGGCAAAACAACTCTCCTCCGCCTTCTCTCCGGCAAGCGCATGGCCCCCTCCGGCTCCGTCTTCATCGCTGGCGTCGACCCCTTCAAGTTCGGCCTCGAAGGTGTCACCTACCTTGGTCTCGAATGGGTCCTAAACCCCATTGTGCGTACCGACATCGACGTTCCGACGCTCCTCGCCTCGATAGGCGGCGATTACTACACAGAACGCCGTGACGAGCTGGTCCGCATCCTTGACATCGATCTTGGCTGGCGCATGCATGCTGTGTCGGACGGCGAGAGGCGCAGGGTACAACTTGCCATGGGTCTGCTGAGACCATGGACGATACTCTTGTTAGATGAGATCACTGTGGATCTGGATCTGCTGTCGCGGTCGAACTTCCTCAACTTCTTGAAGCGCGAGACGGAGACGAGGCCCTGCACCATTGTGTATGCGACACATATCCTCGATAACCTTGCGACATGGCCTACGCATCTCGTTCACATGTCGCTGGGTAAGGTGAAGAAGTGGGGCAGCATGGAGGAGCTTAACGTGGTTTCTGGGCCAAGTGCGGGGGTCGACACCGGGAACAGCCGGCTTGGTGAAGTGGTCCTTCACTGGCTGCAGGAAGATCTGGATGAGAGGGGCCCGAGGAATAGGCAGGGTGCCGAGGGAAAGTCGTACGAAAGTATGGAGGGGAAGGGTGGTTACGGCGCGGAGACGAAGAAGTAGAAAGGTCTTTGGCATTACGATCATGACTGATTTCGAATCTGCTTCAACAATGCAGATCGAGGACATCATAGGTCCTCACACGGCGTCTGGGCAACTCAACGATGATACCCTATTTCGTATTTCAACATGGGTATAGCTTCTTGAAATTTTGTAGAGACATTACATATCACTAGCATCTGCGTCGAAATCAACTTCGAGCTGAAATTCCGTCCTGCTCATAGACCAGAAACTCGAACTCGGAGTAGATGACATCCAGCAATTTGGATCATCGTGCTATTATTTGGCGTATTGAGCCTGATTAAGTGCTGCTCATTCGACTTGAGGCAGCAAACCGAATTAGAGAACGCGCAAAGATACCGTGCTTAGGTTATCATAAGCTAGACAGAAGCTTCTAAAAGATCTACGATTCGTATCATCTAACAGTCTATCATCTGGTCGTGAGCAGAGACAAGGGCAAGCACCAAATCCCATGGAAACACAAACCATTGGTAATATTGCTAAAGGACCACATTTGCACGCTCTTATGTATACCCAACCTGCGAATCACTGATGTCCGAAATAAATCAAGTTCACTCTATCGCGAAAGGAATTAAAGCGGAAGGCAATTCGATCAGAGTTGAACCACTAGTATGTCTCGTTTCATGAGATTGACACATGTGATTTGGATCAATCAAACAGGTAGACAATTATAGGGGCTACCACCAACGTGTAATCAACATTAAGAGCAGAACGGACGATCGGAGACCTTCATCACAATGGTCATGGCCGTGTTGAGGTGCACCCACGGGATGCGAGATTGCGATGCGTGAAAGACATTTGCCTGATGCTCAAGACATGTAAAGAGTATTAGTACTGGTTCGAAGAATAATCTGCGTCCCCTTTAGGAACGACAATTGCGAAGGTCGGGTAGTGGTTGGGGATATCGCGACATACTGTCGACGCGTCGGCGAAACATCCCCCCGCCGCCGACCCCTGTACCTCCCCGCTCGGACCAGGCAAAAGTTGAGCTCATCATCGCGACTTGCTCCTATCGAACTACTCCAAGGACTTATTTCATCAACACATCTCGTGCCATCGACCTCCTTTTCCATCCCCTCAACCACCTCCCCACACACCCCAAAAAGCCATCATGGTCAAGCTCGAAGAGGTCATGGACGAGGAGTTCATGCGCGCGCAAGAAGGGCCCCATGACGAAGACGAATGGGACACGGATTCTGGTAGCTATGCCCAATTACCACGCCCATGTTCCTGCTATACACCTCCACCCTGCCACACACCCCACCACCACCCACCACTAACGCTCCGAACTAGAATCCGACACCGACTCCATCGCCTCCCTCGAACCCGACGAATCCCTCCTCGAGCGCATCTCCGCCCTCCAAGACATAATCCCCGCCTCGACCCGGCGCTCCTTTGCCTCAAAATACAACACTGCATCCTCATGGGTCAAGTCCGGACTGATGATGGGCGGAAAGACGCTATGGGTCGTCAGCACGAGCGCGCTATTGCTCGGTGTGCCGTGGGCGCTGGCGTACAGCGAGGAGCAGATGATTATGGAGCAGGAGAGGGCTGAGATGATGAACCAGCGGGCGCAGAATGAGGTGAGTTGATGGCTTTTGGGATGCGTGAGATGTTGGGATGGATGCTAATGTGTGTACAGTTCCTTGCTCCGGCCGGCGCGCAGGGCGCGAAGCCTGCTTTGTAGAGTTTGATGATGTAGGGGGTTATGGTTGGTTGAAGGAGGGCGGCGACAGACGATTCTTGCATGTTTTAACATAGATGGCGGCGGTGCGCGGGACGATCTGGATGGGAATGCACATAACCAGATTTGGTCGTTCGATCTGTACTGTACAATAGGGTTCTCGGCTCTCGACATGTAATTCAACACGATTCACAATGCTCATAATTCGGATGGTAGGCACGGAAAATGATTTTCATGCTTCATGCGACTATATGTACAACGCTACATTTCCTCCGGCGACAGACCACGCCATACCCGGTCTACCATGCAAGCGTAGCCCATTAGATTCAACACATGCGCCCCTAACAACCAGGAATATGACGGCGTGGGAAATTCTAGTCGTGCAACACCCTAACCAACCGCCCGCGTACCATGGGATGACGAAAACAGAAACTCTGCGCTTTTGGAAAGCGAGCCCCAAGCTCGCCGCTCGGTCCAAGAAGTGGTAATACAGCGAAGAGAAGAGTTATGGAGATTATATCGGTTACAAGTGGTGTGGTAGATTTTCGAGGATTTAGAAGGGGATTGCGCCGGCAACAGAGCCCGCTTGCTCTTGCGATTCCATAACGGCTTCGTCGGCGGCATCTATCGCGACGGCAAGACCGAGTTTTGCGGCATTCTGTCATGACGTTAGCAATGGTATTGGAATAGGAGGGGTTTAACGTACCGCCTTGTGGTCGATCTCGCCGGAGAAGGTGACGCGAATTGGCGGAGCGATCATCTTTTCTAGCAGACAGGCGACCTTGCCCTGGTTGTCGATTTGCGCGCGGAAGGACGCAGCGCGGAAGTCGTACTTGGCACCGATCGTGACGCTGCCCTCCTTTTGCGGGCCACCCATGGGGCCGCCAGGACCAACGCCTGCAAAGGCAAGGTTGCAGTTGATACCTGTCTCAACCCTCTCCGACAACCGTCGCCAGTACGACGCCTCAAGCACACCCCTATCAGGAATGATCTGTCCACACGCCATCCAGTCTGCGGCCTTGTATCGCGCCGCGTATGAGACGTTCAGCTCCGGGGGGTATGCCATGGCCGGGCGGTTCCAGAAGGCGTCAATGCCGAGCGACAAGCTTGGTGTAACAGCCTGGAGATAGCTGGCCATGACCATACCTGTGATACCACCATCGAGCAGCGAGGGATTTATGGCTTTTAGCGACGCGGAGAAATCGGCGCCGGTGTAGTCGTTCTCGAGCGACACCATGTTTCCTTGTGACGACAATTGCACCGACGACTTGGACACGAGCGCCGAAGTCCATCGGTAGTTGAAGCGGCCGCCGAAAGTGAGATCATTATCCAGGTTGGCTTGAAGGAAGACCTGCAGATGTCAGCTATGGATTGCACGCGCACAGCACACGGGGTGCGAACGAACCTTGGGCGAGCCATATAGGGCAGTGTATGCATAGGGCGCTTGCACCTGCGAGCCCATGGACAGCGCATGCGATACCTGGAACAGCGGCGCCGCGCTGAAGGCCTTTGTGAGCTCGGCGCGCAGGCCCGAGAAGCTCAAGTTGTTCAAGAAGACGCCGCGCTGGACTTCGCTGCCAATGTTCTCCACGGTGCCGGGGTTCGACAGGCCCAATGCCTCTCTCCGCTCCTGGAACGCCGAGTAGACATCCTGCAACCGTGCGAATGGCCCCGTGTGGACAGCCCCGGTGTGGCCGACAATCTCAGCTATAGCTTGCTCCTGCTGCTTGGTCTCAAGCTGCACCGCGGCCATGGTGACTGGCGTCGAAGAGAAAACGAGGCGATGAGATAGGAACCGTCTCTGTAAGAAGACGATGACGCGCCGGGTGAGATGGAAGGACGGTAGACGACGAATGTGTATGGGCTTGAAGCGAGATGGAGTTGCGGCGGTGATGATGCGCCGAACATTTTCTCCCAGGAGGGCTCGCCAAGACATACTCGATGACATAAGGACACTAGCGCGCTTTCTGCTATCGCGAAGGGTTCCGGTATGACGCCGGGGAAGCGTGATTGCTTTTCTTTCACAGCCTTTTTGATAGCTCGCGTCCCACGGTTTCCTGAATCGCAATCCTTCGCGCAGCATTTCTTTGGGTTGAATCCGTGCAGACCTCCTCTCGTCAGCACTGAACACCTACGCCCTGTCCTGGTTGGCCCGCCCGTCCCCAGCGTTCGGGTATCGTCAGTCGCCCGACACCCCGGTTCCGAAGTTTGGCGTTGACGTTGGGAACCCCAAACGCACTCCGAGACGGCTGTCTTCCCAGCTCTTGATAGTCGCTCTCGTTGAAACTCCTTCCTCGTTCCCCCTTCTCTTCCCTGTTCCCATTTATTTCTTTTCTCTATCCAGGTTGGGCCATAGATCAGCCGTCTAAGATGGATACCCTATTGTAAGTGCACACCGCCACGTGCAGACGAGTGGATGCGGCCGACTGTACTCACCCGTGGCCAGAACCGCCGAAATATATGCAAACTCACCCCGCTTCCGGCGGAGGTCGAGCACCTTTGTCGATGCCATTCATGACCTGCCCCAGAAGGAGGAGATGGCACCCGCCCAGCTGTACAGCACTGAATCTGGCCGGCTCTTCCACTCTGGCCGCATTGTCATTGCTACTGTCGGGCTGCCCGCCCGCGGCAAGACGCACACGTCCGTCGCTGTTGCCCGTTACCTGCGGTGGCTCGGTGTGAAGACGCACGTGTTTCACTTGGGCGACTACCGGCGTGCGACACTTGGCCCAGGAAAAGACGTTCCGGATGACTACTTCTTCCTAAATGCCTCCCCTCAGTCGGTGCTGCTACGGAACAAGATCTTGAAGAAGTGCCGCGAAGACATCTACCACTTTCTCGAGCATGACAAGGGGCAGGTTGCCATCTACGACGCAGTGAACGCCATCTCCATGGGGCGTAAGTCGCTCGCCAAAGAGTTTGCAAAGAACGGCATCCAGACCATCTTCATTGAGTCCTACTGCACAGACGAGCGAATTATCCAGGAGAATGTTCGCCGAGTCAAAATCTCTTCCCCAGATTACAAGGATTGGAAAGATGAGGATGCGGTGCAAGACTACTTGGCGCGCATCAACAGCCGGATACCGCACTTTGAGACCATGGAAGAATCAGAACTACACTGGATTAAGATGATCAACGCCGGAGAACGTGTCGTGGTCAACAATTGCGCATTTGGATACCTCTCCCAACGAATCGTATTCTACCTCCTCAACTTACACATCAAATCACGTCAAACGTACTTTGCCCGCGCTGGAACCACGCGAGATGAGGACTCGTATAAAGTTGACGCAGCACTGTCCCCCGAAGGGCGCGACTACGCCAAGAAGATGAGCGATGTGCTCATGAAGTATCGCGAGGAGGAAAAGCAAAGGTTCATTCAACAGGGGGCGCCCGATGCTGATCTGAAACCGCTCACTATCTGGACCTCAACACGTCGTCGGACCGTCCAGACAGCAGAGTACCTGGCAAACGAGGGCTATCGTGTACGTCAACGCTCGCAGATGAGCCAAATGAACCCGGGCGTATGCGAAAAGATGTCTGAGAGTAAGATACGGGAAGAATTCCCGCATGAAGTGACCAAGCATGAAGCCGACCCGTATCATCATAGATATCCGCGCGCGGAGGTGAGTTGTATAGCACCATGAGGCCGCCCCGTACTGATCAAAGCAGTCGTATCATGACCTTGCTGTGCGCATGGAGCCCATCATTCTCGAGCTCGAGCGCGAAGAGAATGATCTGCTCATCATTGCGCACGAGTCGGTCCTACGCGTCCTTTACGGCTACCTTATGGCTTGCAACGCGGCCGATATTCCTAAGCTCGAATTCCCTCGTGACGAGATCATCGAAGTACGTCCCGTTTCATAAGTCTCGAGACGGTGTTGACATCTTTCAGATTATCCCATCTAGCTACAACAATGTCGCAAAGCGCATCAAGATTCCCAACCTCCCCGACAGCATAGTTCCCGGCAGTCCTGAGGATATCCAGATCCCTGTCCCCCCAAGCGGAACCGTGAGTCCCTTTTCAGGCCTCGGCACACCGCAGGCCGGATCAGGAACCGCCACCCCACAATTACAAACGCCGCAGCCCTTACAGCTGAGGAAAACACATATTAACCCGTCTGATTGAGTAGGCTCGCTATCGCTATAGGTACGGCTCGACGTATGATAATGAGAGGTCGAGTCAGCAGACAGACTTCGATTCTGATATGGACGATTGATGTTTGATGAGGTTTTTGGCGCTCCAGTGTCTTCTTCCCTAGATGATGTGTTGTGTATAAAGTCTAGATGCTGGTGGCGAGCGGTTCTTGCTTGTAGATATGGCTTTCGAGCATTGTGAACCTGCTACATGCAATGCAGTCCTACCTTCCACCCCGCTCGATTCCGAGTATACATGAACATGCCCTCCAGTACACGGTCCTTGAAGTCTGCGTCGCACGGACTGGAGCGCGCGGAGTTCCACGCATTAGTAAGCTAGTTTATGCCAGTTTCAGACTTTCCACTCTCCTTTCTATAACCACTCATACAGGTCATCCTCCTCGCTCTATTACCATGTCTTCGCCAATGCCTTCTTCGCCGCTGCATACTCTCTTCCTCACGGAAGCCATTCTGAAAATCCTCGGCGGCGCAACATTCATCCTCTTCCCTTCGTCAATATTGAAGAACCTCATCGCACCACCTTACACTCCCGCTTTGACGTTGCTCGTCCGCTGTCTAGGCACTCAAACCCTAGCATTCAGTATTCCGCTTTTTCTTGCCGCGAGATCACATGGTTTGGGCAAGGAGGGGAGGAGGTTAGTCTATTGGAGTGTGCTTGCAAGGGAAGGGTTTTTGATGATAGGCTTGTTGGGGGGAATTGCCGGGATATGGTCTCGTGGGAGAGCGCAGGACGGGCTGAGGGTGGAGAGAAGTTTGGAGGAAGGGAAGGGAGGGGAATCGAGGGCGGCCGAAGAAGATCAGGCAGTAGAGCAGAGGATGCTGCAAAGGGGATCATGGCTTTGGGTATCGGAGTTAGTGCCGTTCGTTGTAGGAAGGGTTTGGATATTGACGCAGAAAGAAGAGTGGTTCTAAAAGTGCAATAACATCTAAGGGAATCCTTCTATGAACCAATGTGGGTATCAGTGAGCCTGCGCTAAAAACAAATGACAAAAACATCCCAAGCTAACCAGCGCTTACCACTTACGCTTCTCCATCTCATCGTCATCCGAATGAAAAGTGCTGAGAGTGTCGATGGAGTTGCGATCTAGCAGTCCCAATTGCTCCTCAGCGACGAAAACAACTTCCACATCCCGGATGATCTGAGCGTTGCGCGAGGATCTCCAGTCGCGATAGGCCATCCACAGGGCGGGGTAAAACAGTAATCTGCACTCAAGCATCAGTAAAAATGCTCCATCATCGCAAATGCCAGTTCAAAGAATGCTCAAACAAGGATCCATGGAGTGTACTCACACAAGCACCAAAGTGATACCCCCCAAAGACAGCCTAATTTTCGCAACCTTCATCTCATCCTTCGGGATCAACCCACTCGGCGAATCATCAGGCATAAATATACATTTTGGATCCGCAAGGAAGGTCCAGAGCCACAAGTACGTCGCGAAGAATGTTTTTGTGGCCTCGCGGCGGAAGGTTTGCGAGGCGGATGCGGTCTTTTTGTCGCGGTATTGGAGGATGATGGTGGTTATTATGGTTATTGTCATGGTGAGGTCGACGGCGCAGATACTGTTAGTGGTTAGGAGGGTGTTTGGGGTATATTTGGGGAAAAGGGAAGGTTTACATCCAGACTAGAATCGCACCCTCGGGACTGTGGTGGATGGGGTACATTGCGAGCATAATGATGGAAACGAAGACTATGAGGAATAACCGCGGTACTACGATTATGCCTTGGAATGCCCATATCCATTTGAGGATATGCATATGCGATGAATGTGTGTGCGTCCGCGATAACTCCTTCTCGAATGCATCGCTCTCGAAGTCGGAAATTCCGGCCATGGTAAAAACAATCAGAAAATCAACGACGCGGTGTTGGAAATGCAAAACGAAAAGAAAAACCTGGGAAACGAATTATCACAGAGGAGCATGGTTGGTATTAATACGCGTGTGCACGGCAATGGGCCCGTTCGGCATTGCGAAACGAGCAGGATGCGGACAAGTCCCAGGCAGGTGGCCGCAGCTGCACAGCGCGGCTGAGGCTGAGTGAGCGGGAGGGGATACGATTGGTTGGGTGCATGGGCGCTGTGCGGTATGAGGATGCATGGGGCTGCTTTTAGGTATTTGGTATGATGCAGCCTTATGCTGTTCTTGCATGGAGTAATTACAGGTGTGTGTTAAGTTGTGATGTGGCCCGGTGGTTCGGGCGAGTCGGATGTTGTAGGTGCTGAGGACTATGCGGATGGCGGTTTGCGTAACGTCGTTGTGCAACTACGGGGGATTAGATCTTACTTGGAAGCGAAATGATCATTAGTATTGGGGCTGTGGACACATGGGACGATGTCTCTTTGCTCTTGTTTGGCTGTGGTTTCGTGTTCTTGTTCGCTCTAGCGTCAGGCTGGCAGCTAAAGGGGCAAAGCGTAGCGCAGATCTCCTCGGAGACTTCTAAATTCCCGAACGGGGAGCATGTTGCGACAACTCTGCGCAACATTCTCGGCTGTGCCAGCGGACTGCGTACAGTCGTGCCACATGGCACCGTGCGCTTTGGCCCACGTGCAATTCCGCTTTACCCATCCTGCCACTATGCGATTGTCTCATAGCGTGGGGTCTTACCTGTGCGCCGGGGTCCAAGAAGCTCTACCGTGGCCGCGCGCAGCTGCGAATTTTGGAAGACGGACGTTGTCACCAACTATTCCCAGGTTCGAAGAACGATCGCACGCGCAAATCACATAAGTGGGTCCTATGGCAGCGCCATGTTGGTCGTCGTATCGAGCTCGGTTGTGGCTAATCACAGGATAATGAGGGAAGACTACGCCTCCCTGCTCATCTCGCCCCAGAGGATTGGTAGGAGCTCAGCGGATTTTGCGTCGCCCCGTTGGACCTGTAGCCTATTGGCACCTGTGCTCTGTGGTGGATACATTTGTTCGGGGTGTGTTCATTAAGGAGGAGCATGCTAGGCACGAAAACGGAGGTCATATATCTAGAAAAGATCTAGCTTCAATGGTGACAAAGAAGTTGTCGGAGACAGCACATCTGAATGTCAAGATGACTAGAGAGGAGATTGACAGACCATGACCGAAAGAGGTGTGCAGGTGGAGAAATTTCACTAGAAAATCCCCATGAAATGAACGAGCTTTCAGCATGGTGGTACTGCCAGAGCATCTTCCTTCAGTCATCCACTTGACTACCGGGAATACAAGCGACCCCGATATCTCCCTGAATATTATCACACACAATCTGCGGCGGGTCCCCAGCCGGACTCGTTAAATCGATCCCTTCCAAGTGAATCCCGCTACAAGTCGCTCCCGGACTGCAAGTCAAATCTGCCACTACCCTTCCATTCTTCCCGCTGCTCGATCCAGAGATGTTAATAAAGTTGACATTTGTTATGTTAACCTTGCTCGGATACGCCGCACACGCCGTCTCGTTGATGTTGAAGTAGCACTGGTCCAACACAACTGGCGCGTCAGTGTTTTCAATGTGAATATCCTTGTAAGTGATGTTGTCAATGTATCCGTATCCGACGTTCGGACCTGCCCAAGCCTTTAATCGCGCCCCGTTTTCCCCGTTGAGAAGCGTCACGTTCTCGATCCAAGCGTTGGAGATGTAATCTTTCACGCCGGGATATTGACCGATCGAACCCATGGACACGCCATGAGTACCGTTGCACCAGAGGTTTCGGACCAAGATGTTTGTAGTGTTGGGTTTAGGAGAGAAACAATCGTCGCCGACGTTGACGCGAGTGTTCGTTACAGTGAGGCCATCGACATTGAGGGAGTCGAAGCCATCGGTGTTCTTTGGGAGAGAGGAGACATTTGTGGATACGGCGTCGATGTAGATGTTATCGAAGACAACGTTCTTGGTGCGTACCATGAAGGTCGTCCAGCACGGGGAGTCTTTGAGGTGTAGGCCCGAGACTTCGATGTTGGTTGCGTTGTCGGTGAGGAAAAGAATGGGTCGGTAATATTTGTTGTTTGGGTCTAGGATTTCTGCGCCCGAAAAGCCATCCCACCATGCTTGACCGTTGCCGTTGATGACTCCGGAGCCGTAGATCTTGATGTCCCTGGTGGAGTGTAAGTATAGGTAGGTATGGGTACGTTGGGAGCGATGACTAACTTTCCGCCCCACACCCAGAATGTGATACTCTTTTGAAAGTCGTAGTAGAAGTTGTTGGCTTGCCAGTATTCGATGTCGTTCGTAAACTTCCGCGATAAGTTTCAACCCGAAAGTAAGGATCACGAATACTGTTTACCTTGAGCTCCCCGTCCAACTTCACGTAGACGTTATTCAGGAACGTCAAATCCAACTTCGTCCCAATGACATACTTCTTTCCCTTCTGCAGATGCACAAGACCACCATGATTGGCTTTCTTTAGTGCCCAAAGGAAGTCCTGGCTGACATCGTCTCTGTCGTTTTTGGACGCTCGGATGGTGAATTTCTTTCGGTCGCTTTCGACTTGGTTTCCCCAGTTATCCTTCTTGGGCTTGCCGTGGAAGCCGTGAAGCCGTTTGTACAAGGAGATGGATGAACGCGGGTATGCAATGGAAGCGCCTACTGGTACAAAGTCTTCCTCGGTGGCAATGGCTGAGGCCGAAGTCAAAGCAGCCAGTGATGATAGTAAGAAGTGCGACAACTTCATCGTGAAGATTCGGTTTAGAGGAGCGCGGGTTTACTGAGGTGTTACTCAAAAGGCATGCTGCAGAGATGCGTACGACTGCCTTTTGTATGCGTTCCAATTACCCGGACCGCCATCTCCGCGCTGCTGGACTCTACACAATTCCTCCGTCTAAGAGCTGTCCTACCAGGTAGTAATGGCAACTGCAGCTCGCCATCCCCGCAACTATGAATATGATCTGCCACTCGGCTCAATGTTCACCAAGCTTCTCCGCAAAGCTTAGGTTAGCTTGAGTGTTGAGCTCAAGATCCCGGGGTTGAGGATGCGTTGATTGGTGGAGTCTTTGACGGAGACTGCTTTCCACAAATAAGCGGCTGTGTTCGCCAGGACGGAAATGAAAGCCACACTCGTCATAGTGCACCGCTTCGCATGCCTCTGAATCATCGTATCTAATTTCGAAACGGGAAACATGCCTTCTTCCTTTTCTAAAGTATTCCTGTTTTGCAAGAAAAATATAACGATTTTAGCACGTTGAATGGACTAGTGCATTCGAAGTAGAAGATACGATGGTGAGGGGAAATGATTAGAGCGGGATATCATTGCAAAGACAAACTTGTATGTCTATACAAGGACAAATGCCGCTGGTTCCTTTCATGAAGCAATGGTAGATGTTACGTGGGAAAGGTACATGTAAACAATCGTAAATATTTTTATTCGTAAACAGCATGACTAGGGTATATGTACTGAAAGGAACATAAGGAAGAAATCCGTCGTCTTACATCTCGTAAACTGGGTCTTTCTCATAGTACCTGTCATAAGACTTCGTCCTTCCAGTGTTACGGTATTCACGCTCTTCGGAAGCCCGCAATGGCCAATTGCTCTCATTATACTGTGTGTCGTGGTCGTTGAAAAAGAGCTCGGGATTCCGCGACGCTTCTCCACTGGGAAGGCTATTGCGCGTATAATCGACTTGACGCGGGGATGTTGGGTCTGAGAATGGATCGCTATATGGGCGCTGGTTTCTGATCGATCCGTGGTGGGAATTCGGGTAAGGATTGTGACCGCCAACGTAGACCCCTTGGTTGTGGTAAGGTCCATCGTTATGGCTGAACGAAGATTGCATTGGGGAGACGAGGTCATTGTCTGTAGGTGAATGACTACTGCTGAAGTCCCCTGCTTGGCTAAAGTCGTGATTGCGTTGCGCAGAGCGAGGAGGAAGCGGGATGGCAGCAGAGCCATGATGAACGCCATACATCGGTTCAGGCATCTCAGGAACGGAATGTAGACTGGTTGAGCTTTGCCTGGAGCTGTGCCTAGAGCTTCGGCGCAGATTCTGCGTGTTGGCGCTTTTTGGAGGAGGTATGTTCTCGTAGCTTGGACCCCCTACCGGAGTGCGGTATTCTTCCGAGCTTGAGCTTGTGTGAGGAGTTGATCCTACAAATTCGTCGTTTGCTTCAGCATCTCGAGATATGTACCCACCTCTCAGGGGAACGTGCTGTTCCCCTGGGGGGTTAGCACGTCCTCCTCGATGCGGAGTCGAGATGAAAGCGGGAGTGGGTGTGCGCGACCGTGCGCTGCTCATCTCTCGACGGTGACGACGGCGTCGGAGACAGCAGAGGAGAAGAATGGCAAGGAGGCCGAGTACAAAGAGCGGAACAAGAACTCCGATCAGTATCTTCGCCCATAGAGGAAGGCCACCAGAGTTGGTGCTGTTTGTACCGGCGACAGCAGATGCAGGCGTAGCGGTTGGTGACGTAGATGACGTAGAGGAAGTCGCACTCGATCTAGAAGATGAAGCTGTCGAAGAAGCACTATTCGATGCTGCAGTCGTCGGACCGAACTCTCCACTCAAGTAGGCTTGAATGTCGGTTGGAAGCGCAGTGAACCAAGTCGGCGTGTTGTCGTCGAGAAACTCAGACCATAACAGTCGAGACACAGCGGGGACGTTCGTGAGGGCCATGGCGAGGATTGATTTAGGAACACCAGTTAATAGGACTTCTCCCAAGGAGGCACTGTGATGATGTTAGCCTTCAATGTCTAATCGTGAAGCCCGATAGTCCTTACAAATCCAGTGATGCATCTTGCCGCCGTCTTAGGTCAAAGTTCTCGATAGTGGGAGCTGGAGTGATAAGAGGTTTTGCAGGCGCAACAACCCCAGCCAGTGCAATTGAGCTCGAGCTGAGCAGTAACAGTGTGGAGGAACGCATCGTGACTGCTTCGATCTGGTGGCAGCTCGACTGTCTCTTCCATCCATCTGAGCGTGGAACCCCTCCATTTTAACACCACGTTCTCCAGTGACGATCTAGCCTTCGAGATCAACAGCAGTGGTGAGCGAGCCCGCATGGTTAGCGGTGGCGGGTGCGATCGCGCTGCATAA
>Ga0247803_1000532_pt1 | contig 20496 bp, 16 predicted proteins | sample UWRJL014104B1_FD_180928 | JGI IMG/M metagenome (GOLD analysis project Ga0247803, IMG submission 180928) | Plant litter microbial communities from Arlington Agricultural Research Station in Wisconsin, United States - UWRJ-L014-104B-1 | ecosystem: Environmental > Terrestrial > Plant litter >...
CTGGGGCGTTCGGCCGACGCATGGACGGCTGAGAGGACGATCGTGATGTGTTGCATCGGCACATGGGGGTACGTGTGGGGTATCTGATTCTAATTACCGTATTCGAGGTTCCGTGCGCGTACGGCGGATGTGCTGGGGCGAATGGCGCATGGGGAGGACGGGGACGGACTCTTCCTTGGAACGACCGCAAAGCTCCATCCATCGTCATCTACTAGTTGTTCTTCGACATGAACCTGAGGGCTACCTCGTTTCTACTCTCACATATCGACATCTGACGAGCTGGTATTGCCAGCTCTCGTCCTCGCATGATCGCCTCCTTCTATTAGTAGACCGCGCGTCGAGCGTCTACCTACTGCTCCGACAACTCACGATGCTCTTTCTACACAGTATCCACTTCTCACACCACCTAGCGGCTTCCGAAGCAACCTGACCACCGTCCAAGGCGCAATTTTGGCGTCAACGACACCACACACTCAACCTAACAGCGACCCCCCAATCCCCACTCATCATCGTCTCCCCACCGCATCCGAAGTCTCCAACTCCACAGCCCACGATCACAAGCGTCATCAGAGTCTATACGAAACAGCCATACTCCGCTGCTGACACCATCACGCGCCAGATTAGTCAACCCCTTCGGTCGCACGCGACAATCGGCATCAGCATTTTCTCTCCGAACGGCTGTACGAGACTACCGGCATAATTCGGCATCAGCACACTATATCTCCACGGCCCACAAAACGCTTCGCTCGCACGCCGACATACTAGTCTCTCGTCGCTCGTACAATACATACGTACCCCATGTCGAACTCTCGACCCCAGACCCCGGCGATTACGTCTCCACAGCGCAACTCGGAACTCCGCAATGCGATGGCCATGTTTCGACAAGACGCACCGGGCATCACGGCAGCTAGGACGCGCAACGGCCATTGTACCTAGCCGGAATACCGAGACTGGTTGTACACCTACGCCCCACATCCAGCATGCTCTTCGTCCGTCAGCGGAATCTCCCTTCCTCGCTTACAAAGTGGAAAGTCGTGCAATACCACAGTGATAGTCCGAACCAATGCGGGTATACCTAGAGCTCGATGTCGTCCTATTCTCAGCGCTTCGTGAATCAGCTCAGGATATACACGGTCCCTACAATTTGAGGGATCACAGGATGTGCCGACTTCGCCAATGGACCAAAGAACACCATTCCGTGTATGATCCATACTTGGACTGCTTTAGGGTGCAATTACCGAACAACTCGTATCGCTGAGGAGCGGGAAGTGAAATCGACTCCGGCAATATCACCAAATGCAGCATCACTGATGCGGGGAACTCCAGAGGGCTTCGTGACTTCATCACCATTTCATGCTGAGACCCTTTCCGCTAAGAAAGGATATGCATCTTCATAACCCGTAGACGTCGTAAGCACGCACGCTACATGCCGCAAAGGGCATCGTCGATCTACGCCATGTTTGTAACGCCTGCAAATGCTATGCTAACATGCCTGAAAAAACGGCATCATCCTAGCTGAATCCCATCCTGTGCCCTAATCCCCGCAAGCTAGCCGTAACCCCATCACCCAAGGAAGAGTTCGACTCTGAGAGTCCTCCCTTGGAAGGCTTGATTTCGAGTCCTGCGGCTAGCAGGTTGAGACGTGTCAACCGGAGTCGCAGGGTGTGGTCGTATTTCTCAGCCATGGCGAGGGCATCATGATGCACGTTATAGCGCGGGTTCGTGGGAGGGCAGATGAGCAAACGGTCGACCAAGTCTATCCGCGCATCTAAAGTACCGTTGTTGATCATCGTCTCGAGCTCATCTTCTATGGTGGCGAACTCGCCGGTGAGCTGGAACTTGGTGGTCATCTCGTCCAGTGTGACGCAGCTAAAGGGGATGAAGTATTGTACAATGCTCTTGGTGCGGATGCGGCCGTAAATGCTGGCTAGCTGTTTTGAGAGGTAGACATCGAGGAGGTAGTCGTTGCGGTAGCCTTCTAGCACCTCTAAGCAGGCACTGTACTTGGAGTTGCAGAAGAGGTTGATGGCGCGGCGAATGTGGGGCTCGAGCTCTAGGAAATTGCGGAAGTCGTTGCTGCCGAGCACCCGCTCCTGGAGTTCGGTGCGGTCCATGGAGGCGAGAGCGCATAGACCGCCGTACACAGCTACATCATTGCCCGTAAGAACCTCCCTCTGCCACGTAATGCCCGCGACCGGCTCGGCGGTCAAGAAAGTCGGTGATGTGGTGATGAAGGCCATGGCGGCATCTCGGAAGCTGCCAACACCCAGGTGGGACAGACCGGTGGAGGCGGAGACCAGGGGGTCCAGTTTGGTCTTGTCGTCGCCTTTGAGTTGAGCGGCGTCCACCTTGGCGAGGTGTGACTGTACCTGCAACCACGATTTCTGGGCGATGCTGGTGTATACGAGACGAAGGGTCATGTCGGCGAGGTGCTTGTTCGAGGTGCAGTGTTCGCGCATGCGCATGTAGGCCTTGTGCGCGGCACCCCATTCACCGCAGGCGTAGTGAAAGTGCCCCATGTCCTCGTTACCCATCTGCAGGCCGGTGTTAGCACGTCGCACGCTGTCTCCATAGTCGTTTGATCACGAACCCGGATGCTCTCTTTGATGAGGTTGTTCTTGTACGACTTCAACTCGTGCTCCAGCTTCTCCTGCTCAGCCTGCACCTGGCGCGTCTGGTCCTCGGCCCATGCGGTATCTATGGATGCTGCGGGGTCGTCGGGAGCCACCAGAGCGAAGTTCTCGGCCAGGGCAAGATATAGCCTGACATTCTTGCCCTGCTTTGCCTCCGCAATGGCGGCCCGCCATGCGTCTATTGCGAGGTACGTCGAGTGCGAGCCGATGTGTTGCAGGCGATCGATGCGGGTGTAGCCTGGGGACAAGTTAGATCTGTCGGGTCTGTAGTAGGGCATAGAGAGCGTACCGTCGTAGTTGGAAATGTAGGATTCGAGGTCGAATTTGGGAGGGTCTACACTGGTCAGCAGCTGCGTCGCGGGGGTGGCGGAGGATGTCACCTTTGACGACGATATTGCCCTGGGCGCGCTGCTTCTGGAAGAAGGGCGACTCTGCTGCGTCGGGGGCCATGGTGGTGGAGCTGGGCGGTCGTGTGGTGGGCGCGAGAGATATCTGTGAGCTACAACCCGACTGCTCGAGCTCGACGTTGCTCGGGTGGCTGTTGCTGCCTACCCGCTATGCGACCCGCCGCTGTGCACGGGCCACTGGTTTCTCTACAGTATTCCAGCCTCGGACTTCCGCCGTACACCACACCACACTGGCCCACATCACACACAACAGAGGTCCACAACAGTCCTTTTCGCTACCATTCGGCGACCACTTCAAGCTTTCTTTCGCTGTCCGTCCGTTGCCTCAGCACCATAGGCGATCCGGCATCTTCTGCGTCGCCGCACCACCAGTCTCAAAAGGTAGGACATCACGTGCTTGTGTTGCCTATGTGACGGACGCCTAACGCTGCGCCGCATGGCCCGCGTACTAACATTGGAGTCGACATATGGCTTTGATTGGCCTTACTAGTCCCGCCCTTCTTCTCGTGCTGCCGCCCTTGTGCATCCATTTCCATGTCAACGGATTTGGTAGTCGGGGAAGCGTCCTGTGAGATTGGACGCAACGGCAATGGGCCTGCGTACACCAGCCATGAGACTGGGCGGCCTTAGCTACGCAGTGAATCATCGTTTTGAAGGGCTGAAAACCCACAAAGGTTTCCAACCATGGCTAAATAGCATCAGGCAGCAGGTCACGACTTCCTGTTACGGAACTGCAGCTAGGCGTTGGGCAACCTTTAACACTCGCGCCTCGCCCCGAGCAACTCTCGACCTCCCCCATCACTGTCGCACCCTCTCCACACAATCGCCTTGCAGAGCGAACATGGCAGAAACTCCTGCCGATGGCGCCTCGGCGCAGAAGCACTCCGCCCTCGACTCCTCGTTCCCTGTGCTGCTTCCCTACGATGAGTCACTCTTCCTGCCAGATGGAGACTTCCAAGCCATCGTCCAGAAAGCCATTGTTGACGCCCACTGGCCGCAACTCGATAACGTCAAAGACGAGATCGATGACATAGAGAACAAGTTGAGCGGCGCCACCAGCCTCAAGCGACGCGCTTCTGAAGAGAGCAGTGATGAGCCCGTCAAAAAGGCTCCGTTTGTGGCAAGCTTGGAAAAGCACGAGGCTCATCTTCGCACAAAAGACGACCTTGCCGTCGAGAACAAGGCTCTCACTGAGAACGCCGACGTCACAAACATATCGTCCAAGGACCCGCTGGTCGACCTGTTCTACGATCTAGGCGAGAGTTCCGACGCCACCAAGCTGAAGACATTACTCGAAAACGCCTGGCAAGCGGACCCCCTCATGACGCTCAAGATCATATTCAATGCGCGTAGCATCCATCTCGGAAAGAGCGACAAGATCGCAGCTTACAAGGCCTTTGGTTGGCTGGCTGAGACACACTCCAACACCCTCTTGGCCAACCTCAGCTGGCTGGTCCGTCCCGTCATCGACAAGAAGCCTGCGAAGGCTACAGACGACAAGACTATCGGACAAGAGACCGATGTCAAGATGGCCGAAGGTGACGCAAAAGAGATACCCAAGATGGAGGAGGAGGACTTCGACATGATCGATGCGAACGAAGCCATCCCTAGTGATCCGGCCAAGGCACATGATGTCCGGTTCGGCGTCTCGCACGGCTACTGGAAGGACCTTCTGAATTTGGTCGTCTTCGCTGCTAACGATCAGCTGAAATTCGACAGCGATCCCGCATCATTACTGTGTCAGCAACAAGACAAGTCCAAGGGTGCCAAGCGAGCCCGAGTGTGGGATTTGCAACAGGCCAAAGAGCTACGAAAGACCAAGAAGGAGGAACGTTACCAGCGTGTGGTCGACAAATTCGAACACGACCCCTTCTACCGAGCATTGCACTACACCGTTGCTCGCTTGTTCGCGCAGCAGCTGAAAGAGGACGGCGAGCTGCTCAAGTCGGGCAAGAAGTCGGACTTGAAAAAGCTCTCGCTCGCCGCCAAATGGAGTCCAACGTTCGGAGAATTCCACGACAAACACACCTTCATTCTATCCTCGATCGCCGAGATCCTTTATCCAAATGCTGCTGATATCTGTCCCGACGCCGACAACCGTGAACTATATCTCCGACATGCTCGTGAGCTCTTCCGCAAGGACTACGCATCGCCGCTCCGGAAGGCACTCGCCGTAGTGGAGAGAGATATCGCTGCCCAAACCTTCGAAGACATCAACTACGAACGCGTCCCATCGCTCGCAATGAACCGCTACGCCTCTCTCTTCCAAAAGAAAGACTACAAGCACTTCACTGAATACGTCGAGAAGGTTGCTGCGGGAGATGCAAAGATATCTGGCGCTGTTTTGCTTCCTTCTACGCTAACGCACAAAGCCCGGCATCTGGATCTTGATACGGACATTAGAAAAGCCAATTTCGCTAAAATAAAAGCTTCCATGGGGGCCCAGACGACCCGCAAGATCATTGATGGCCAGTGGAAAACACTGGTGCAGCGTGTCAAGGACTCGGGCGCTCTTGGCTCTTCGATTGCAGTCTGCGATGTGAGTGGCAGTATGTCGTCTCCAATCTTCAAGGATCAATCCACCCCCATGGACTCAGCTATTGGCCTCTCCCTACTCGTCTCCGAGATCACGGCGCCACCTTTCGGTGGTGGTTTCATTACCTTCTCGAACACACCAACCTACCTGTCTGTTGGCGGCCCTGAAGATCAACGTGGTTTCACTGAGAAAGTACACTACACCATGAAAGCAAACTGGGACATGAACACCAACTTCGTCGCAGTCTTCGAAGACATCATCCTCCCAATGGCACTGAAGAACAGTCTCAAGCAGGAAGATATGGTGAAGCAGGTGTTTGTGTTTTCAGACATGCAATTCGATCAGGCGACCAATTCCGACCGGTGGACCTCGAGCTATGAGCGAATCAAGGCGAAGTATGTCGCATCTGGGTATGAAATGCCTAGGCTGGTCTTCTGGAACCTCAATGGTGAGCGAACGGACAAGCCAGTCACAAACGAGGACCAGAACACTGCATTGGTTTCCGGATACTCGCAGGGTATGCTCAAGGTATTCCTGGATGGTGGCGGCTTTGAGGAGGAGGGCGAAGAGACAATTGTAGAAGAGCAGGTGGTGGGTGAGGACGGCATGACGGAGGTCAAGGTCAAGACGAAGATTGACCCGATGACGCTCGTCAAGAAGGCTGTGTCTCACAAGGCCTATGACATGTTGGAGGTTGTGGACTAAGCTCTGGTAGAGCTGCCTCTGGAGATGGTTTGTGCTTGTGATCAAGGTCATCGGCAGATGGATTTTGGAGTTGTGGAGCTCAACCCTTTGTACGCGTAGAGGCCAACAAGACTTCTGGAACAGTCGTCATCGACAGTGTAGCATCAGTTGTCAGGACGGTCCGTCCGTGATATGGAGTCATCTCCGATCTGTGTTTCATACTCGGAACTTTCCACTTCGCCAATGAAAGATCTACACTCATATTTGCTTTGCCATACATGGACCATTGATGTGATGTCGCCCGCAAGCACAACGAAAGTCAAATTCACCGTGTAGGCGGACCACAGTCGTGCCACAACTCTGCAGCACAACACCATAACAGACGTAAGTGCTCCAAAGAATGGGCTACAAACTCGAAGCTTGCGAAGCTTCTCCAGATAGGACTTAGCATTCAATGTCTTATACTTTTGGAACCCGTCCTTGTGGCTCTATCTGGAAGGGTTGGAAGCCAGACAATCTTCGAAATGTCTCTGCGATGCCGTCAACCATGCCGACAAAGCACTGACTCACACCGGGCTCAATTGCAGCAACATGGACTAATTATGTTGACTTCTTTGGGGGGACGACACCTGTGCTTGAATCATGGGCCCAATATCTCACGCTCGTGCATCGATCCTTGAATCAAATACCCAACCAAATCCAAGTCGACTGGACTTGAAGTTTCGATCGACCTGCTGGGTGCCGCTGACTGCTGGGTGGCTCAGGCAGATTGATGCACACATTTTCCAATTTCCTACACGGACATACGCATGGATGGAAGACGACAGGTGGTCTGTCAAAAAGTGTTTACAAGAGGCATCCTCACCTTCGCTCTTGAACACGTTCGGCGTATCCCGAAAGTCGGAACTGAAGGATACCAAAAGGCCAGTACAAAATCCGCCTTCGCTCAAGCTCCGAAAGAGTTGAAGCACGACTCATCAGAAGAGCTGAACAGCTGGATGTTGAAGAAAAGCGACGTGAGAGGCTGGACCCAGCTGAATCATAAGTCTACAGCTTTATCGTGGCATCGAATGATCTCGTGCTGACATTTCAAAAGCCATGAAAGTACCACTGCACTAGATCTTGCGGATTCGATGGGGTCTATACTACGAACGTTCGCGGCGCCGGAAGCTTGGGTTGAGTACCGAAGAGATCTTCGCAAGGTATGCTTGGGATAATCAGGACTGATCGCGCTGAGGTTATCGTCTTCCTCGGTCGCACATGTCCACGCGGACGGATTGTACAACAGCTTTTGCTACGGATACCCGGGCAGAGGTTTCGAGTCTAAAAGAGTTGAACTGTGGTGGAGTGACATGGACGGTGTGCTTTGCAAGTTATCAGATGGAATCAGGAGACATGGCCAAGGAGCTAGCCTCCAACCAGTCTAGTGGGCGGCTTTTGCGGGGAAGTCGCGCTACATCGTCGGCAACCTTCTACCGACCGAGGCACATCGATAGCAATTGACCAAACATTAAGAGTCGGAAATACGACTTCCAGTAGAACTACTTTGATCACAGCTTACCCTTCTTGCTAAATCACAGCTATACACTAACAAGATCATCAATATGCCTACAGCTTCAGAGAAGATTCCAGCAGTCGTCCGGCCGTTGGTCAGCGAGCGGGCTCGCAAGACGCTCGATCTTGTGAGTACCAAATTCCCCAAGTGATTTTTGTATCGATATTCTGATGCTTTTCCTCAGGTAGAGAAATTCGTCGACGAAGAATGCATTCCCAGCGATCCCGTTTACACCGCCATGCTCGGCTCCGGCGCCCAACGCTGGAGTCTCCCCCCGATCCTTGCCGACCTCAAAGAAAAGGCCAAAACGCTCGGTCTGTGGAACATGTTCCTCGCGAAAGGCCACTACAAAGAAGGCGCAGGCTTCACGAACCTCGAGTACGGCTTGATGTGCGAGCAGCTCGGCAGGTCCCGCACCGCCTCCGAAGCTACGAATAATGCCGCGCCGGATACAGGGAACATGGAGTTGTTGGCGAAGTATGGTGATGAGGCGCAGAAGGAGAGGTGGTTGAAGCCGTTGCTGGAGGGGAAGATTCGGTCTGCGTATGTTATGACGGAGCCAGGGGTTGCTAGTAGTGATGCGTCGAATGTTGAGTTGAGTATTAGGAGGGAGGGGGAGGAGTATGTTCTGAATGGGCAGGTGAGTTGAATACTTGGGTTGAGTTGGGAGGGAGGCTGACGCGTGGTAGAAATGGTGGATCTCGGGTGCTGGTGATCCCAGATGCGAGCGTAAGTAACATGGAGTGAAAGATACCGCTTCTGAGGCATGTGCTAATTATACAACGTTTAGTCTATATCATCCTCGGAAAGACAAACCCGAACCACCCGGACAAGTATAAGCAGCAATCGATCATTCTCGTGCCATCTAATACACCAGGTATCGAAGTCAAGCGCATGCTTGCCGTCTATGGGTACGATGATGCGCCACACGGCCATGCACACTTGATCTTCGATAACGTCCGCGTTCCCGCCAAGAACATTATTCTCGGGGAGAGTAGAGGCTTCGAGGTGATGCAAGGGAGAATGGGACCGGGACGGATCCATCACGCAATGCGATCGATTGGAGCTGTGAGTTTGCACTTCTCAGTCTGGACATGATTGCATTGCTGATCGTATACAATGCCAGGCCGAAGAAGCCCTCCGCTGGCTCCTGATGCGCGCCAATGCCGAGCACAAACAACCCTTCGGCAAGCTCCTCTCCACCCAAGGCGTAATCCTTCAATGGATCGCTAAATCCCGGATCGAAATCGACGCTGCGCGCCTTATCGTGCTCAATGCCGCGGCCGCCATCGACGCCGGTGACGCTAAATCCGCACTCGTCGAGATCGCGCAAGCAAAGATCCTCGTGCCTAGCATGGCGTTGGACGTCATCGATCGCGCGGTGCAGATTTATGGTGCGCAGGGCGTTTGTCAGGACACACCGTTGGCGTATATGTGGGCGCAGGTCAGGACGGTGAGGATTGCGGACGGGCCGGATGAGGCTCATTTGGAGCAGCTTGGGAGGAAGGAGAACAAGAAGGGTGGGGAGGCGAGTGCAATTTTGAGACGGCAGATGGAGAAGACGGATGAGCTGATGAGGAAGTGGAAGACGGAGGACACGAGTGTTACTCATAAGAGGGGGGCGAAGCTGTGAGTGTGTTGAGAGGCATCTTTCGATTGGCGCTGGTTGGGAATTATAGTCCTTGAGAGAGTAGAGTAAGTAGCGCGACTTGGATTTGTGATAATGCTTTTTCCGGCTTATATCTATCTACATCATTCTATGCGAGTGCTAACAGAAAATAGAGTTCTCAAACTGAACGCCGGAAGCAAAACCGAAACACCACCCGAATGATTCCTCCATTGACTCCTTTCTCCCCCGCCAGAGTGTGCTAATATAATAGGAATGACAACTGAAGCAAAGAGACCTGGAGTAGCGACAACAGAAACATCTGTAGACTACAAGAAGAAAATCAGCCGAATATACATCTCTTCCGATGTCTCAAGGACGGCCATAATAGAAGGTCCGCTGGTCAACCCAAGTCGTATTAAACGGGCTGCGGGGATCTTTTGAGCTCGATGCCTGTATCGCAGGGCGCGAGGACAAGTCCTGACTCTTCGGCGCACCAGATCCCTTCGCACAGCTCTCCTCGCTAGAACTACTCTTCTTCTGCGCATCCTTCACCTTCTTCCACTCAGCAGCAAGACGGTCGTCCTCCTTTGAGAACTCTGCCTGCCTCGCATCCACGTACCTTGTCCAATGCCGTTTCCGCTCGTCAAAGTGGTTTTCTTCCTCTCGCATATTCCTCAGGCGCCTTTCCTGCTTTGCGAGTTCAGACTCCTGCTCTTCCTTGTACTTTGCCCAATGCCCTGCTTGCTGGACAAAAGCATCACGTTCGGCACGCTGTTTCCCCGTCTCTTCAGCCAGACTATCCTGAGCCGCCTGGAGCGCCTGCGTTTCCGCCTCAAGCAATTCCAATTGGATCTTCACCCTTGCCATTTCCTCCTCCAGCGCTATCTCTCTATGCTCTAGCGCTACCGACAGAGAGGCCAGCCCCGCACTCACGGCCTGTACCTGCACAGCACTTACGGTCTGTACCTGCGCAGTCGCACCATCATCCGCAGAAATCCTGTTCATATCCGCCTCAGTCTTCTCCCACAACCACTGCACCGCGCAATCCAGTTCCCGGAATAGGATGAATTTATGGTTCTGTAAGATACATTGGAAGTTGATGGCTCCAAGATTCATCGTCCTGCTGATTGCGATCTCGGCTGCAACTTCGAGGAAGACATCGACTTCAATGTCGCGGTAGTTGGGCGAGGGTCGGGCGCCGGCCCCTCTACCTCTAGTCAGGTGTGCCTTGAAGTTCTTACGCTGGAACAGCATCTGCTGTGCGCTGTCACGCTGCGCCGAATTGGGGAGGCCGTTTGCGGCGAGCTGCTGGTCAGGGGCTTGCAGGACGGTGAGAAGGTACTGATTCTGATGATTCGTCCAGTGGGTGTAGTTGACTAGAGGGTGGCGATGTGCCCGCGCCCAGTCGATGTATTGACGTGCGGCTTCGCGGCGGTAGGTTACCCAGGCGTGGTTTACGGGCGCCACGGGGGCTGGGGCCTGGGCGGTAGGGAAGGAGGCGTGGGTGGCCATGTTTGGGTTTGGGATGGGGGGTCCCGAGGGTGTCGAGGGGAGTGCGTTGGATGGGGTCTGGAAAACTTTGAGGATTGCGACGGGGGAATTGCTGAAGGAAGGTTGTCAGTACAGGTCATTCAGAGGGGTATGAAGAGGTAGTACGTCGGACGGTTACCTGAGCTATCTTGCGAATCGCGACGCCGCTCTTGCTTGACGTTAATACTCGATACAAGTAGTCCAAAGTGGCTTCAGGGCGTACTACGTCGAAGGCGTCGCTGCTCTGAACTGAAATATCGACGGACTCGCTAAGTGCACATGGGGCTTCTTATATGTATTTCTGTCCTGGGGAAAACTACTTTATCGCCGATAAAATAGTTTTCAGAACCACTCTTGAGTCTTGAACTGAACCGTTGATGAGATCGTGAATCTTGGTTCACGAAAATGTAATTTTTGGGGAAGTGGAACGTGCCGGGCGTATGACGGGATGAGAATGGTAAAGTCCATCGACGGTGTTTTCAGCGTGTATCGCTGCGAGTTTGATGTTGCAAGTCTTCTTGCTTTACGACGCAGTACTGTTATATGTCACCTGATGAGCATCACCCCGACACCTCTTGATCCCATTTCCGGCAAATGCCAGCTACGACAGCACAGCGCAAAAATTACGGTTGGTCAGAACCATGCTATGGTACAACTAATCTGCGGTCGCACCGATGAATGATGAGAAAGCGTTGCTTAGAATACTCATGATGTCGTCCACTTCGGTGTCTTCGCCAGACTTTGCCATGTGCTCAAAGGAGGCGTCACCATACCATATCATGGACCACCCCCGGAAGTCTGGAAACATTTGGAGCCAAAGATATCGGGCTTTCTCGGGCGACTGTGAGTTTATTGCGAGAAACTGAATAGCTTCACCGTATCCTCAATCTGCTCGAGTCCAGTGCGGATATCGTGCATGCTATGGATTTACTTACCTTGGATCGGTGGCACTCAGTGCGGGCATGGGACGCCTTCGGTCTCCGAGCTGGCGTCTGGTGTGCTCGAAAATGTGAGATTGGGCTCGGAGCTGAAACTGCAAAGGCCATGGTAAAGTAGATTTGCTGAGCTCGTCTCATTGCTTGCTCGTGCGAAGCAGACCCCGATTTCGGTGCGTGGCATGGTTCCGCTGGAGACTTGGGGGTCAGTGCGGAGTGGGGAACTCAAAACCACGCGATTCCTCACGTACATGACGTCTGTACTTATCGATGCATGACGGTCGATTCAATTCATTCGGGCGTAATGCATTGCACCTGGTTCGGTCTATTCACCAAGGAGCGAAGGCGCGGGTAGACCGACCAAAGACCAGCACCAACCAGGCATGCGTGTGTTCGATCAGCGTGCTTGAAGAAGTGATACTTATTACTACAGCATACCCCGTCCTGATGGAAACCGTCTCCTCAGCTTGTTGAATACAGCGACTTCATGCGCACATGATCAGCGACCTCCTGCTTTGGTCCTCCGTTCGAAGGGCACACCTTGACCGGAGCACGTGTTCTTCACTCTTGAGATGATGCTGGAAATTCCTCAAAGATCCGTCGCTGAATAGACATACTCAAAAGGTCGTGAGATCTGCTGTACCAAGAGCGGGCAACACCAGCCCATGTTTCTCGGTCCTGGAAGTCCTCATCCTCGATTGCCATACGGTGACGGGCTAGGTCCCCAAGACGCTCGATCCAGGTATCTTCAAATGCAAGAACAGTCTTATAGAGGAGGGCCATTATCTGGTAAGCGAAATATATGAAAGCGAGCAGATAGTCTGTGCTGTCAAGCAGCCGTCGACGACGCAACTCAAGGAAAGAATGAATTCCATACTTCCACATTCGCGAAGACATTGAATACATCGCTGCAAACCGCCTCAGAGCGGGAGATGCGGAAGGATATTGCGAGGCGACGAAGAAGAAGTCATAGTGTTCATGCAGGAGCGTTCTGTGGAGAGCAAAAAGCGGCTGCCAATAATTACTGGCGAGATTAGTGTTGGACTCTGATCGTCCTGCAGAGCAGCGGACCTGGGCTTGGTCTACGTAGATGCACTCCGTCTCTACCATGGTCAAGACAGCGTAAATGGACTTTACTTCTGACGCCAGTAGCTCCTGTGGAATCGGCCTAGAGTCAAGTTGCATGACCAGGTCTGGGTCGCGCTGGGCAGGTCTCTGAACCTTGAAGGTTGATTGGGCTTTTGATCTTCCGGCATCTATTTCCCAATCGTACTTGATGCATGGCTCTCTCGGATGATAGCTCTCTCGTTGACGCTGAAAACGTTTCGGCTGAGTCGTGGTGGGCAGCCACGGACCATTCACTAGCTGAATCTGCAGTGTCCAGTGACAGGGCGGTGATGTCGATGCGCCTCCAGCGATTGCTTCCAAGGTTGGGTCTGCAGTGTCCAGTGACAGGGTGACCAGTGACAGGGTGGCCGGTAACAGGGTGGTGATATCAAAAGTGGAACCGCCTCTGGCGGTCGCTTCCAAGGACGAATTGGTCACGTCTCTCCTGCACGTGGTCATACATGGCTGATAAGTAGTACACAGGCAGCACGTTGGTCCAGGAGAATGTAGTATGGACACCTCATGCAGTGCGGCATGCCGTCCGTCTTTCCGCGACGCATGATGTCCATCGGTCGCATCCCTGGCTGGATTTCGTGACACCAAATTTAGGCAAACGCTGAATCTGGACCGGATAAGCGCAATATATCCGTTCAACAAGACTCGACCTCGCACATTGCCATTAGCGATTGGCTGCTGGGAACAAAGACCTGTCCTTGCAGGAGGTATATGTGATGGCAAATGCAAGTACTCCGCCACGGGGAAAGGCAGCCAATGACCGTGTATCCCGAGTCGGGATTCGGCCCAGAGCCTTGCAAAGGCAGCCAAAGACGACTGAGCCGACGTTTTCTGTCACGGCTCCCAGCTATCGGCCGCTTAGTACCACCGTGGTACAGCGCAAGGTTACTCGACTCGCCTCTGTACCGTCCGGCTGTTAGCGCAGGCCATGCCGCGCCCAGCCTCGACTGCCTCGTACACCCAGGGTTTCCTGCATACGCGGTATCGCGAAGACACATCTACGTCGTCTGCGGAGAATGGCACCATTTCCGATAGCCTTCCCGCTTTCCCCGACAGCTACTAGGATGCTTGAAATCAATGCAACCAGTCGTGCAACATACTGATCCGCTAGACCTGACCTACGTGCAGCCTCATCTCAACGGCGGACGACGCCGTTGACCTGTCGCTTGACAGATTCTACTTTGGGCTAGCTAGCTTGGCGTCTGTATGCCGCTGTAGCGCACGCGGTCATTGACACTTTGGGCTCCGTACAGTCGCGACCAGCGATCAGCATGTCGCATGTGGGATGCACGATGGTCTCGGCTGCGGCTTCATTGGCGGCTACGTACGCTCATCTTTTCACCTCGAAATCATCTCGATCTAGTGCTATGGTTGTAGTCTTCTTTGGGGAGCTTTGGCAGCAGGGCATTCGGGAGCTGCTTCCCTGATGTCTTTGCAGTTGGTGTCTTGAGCGACTACCACCGGTGGTACCTCGTCGATAAAGGAGGTTGTTTCGACTTTGTGGTACTTGATTCTTCCCGCCTGTGCCCATTACCCCCTCTTCCCCCCAATTCATTGTCGTGTGTACTTTTTATGAGCCACCCTCTCGTTATCTGGCTCCAACGAGAGTTACGGGCGCCATGGTGAACGAGTTTTCCGAATTCATTTCCGACACGGACTATATCCGCAGTGTGAGTTTGCTCCTCGAAGAAGAAGCCGCACTGTACTGATGGCCGTTGCAAATTGATCAGCCCGTAGTCAAATCGATCCCACCGAAGCCAATCGTCCGCCACTTGCCGTCGGTCGACGCAGCGGATGCCGAACTGGTACCGTCCTCGAGGGTTCAATCCCTGAAAACACCAAACGATGCACGAAACAATCGAATCATCCCCACAATCGAGAGAGAAGAGGGGTCTCCAGAGGCACCCGCAAAGCGGCACGGTGTCAAGAGGGATGATCATTCATCTACACAAGCACGTAAACGAGGCGTTGACGAGAGCAATGAAGATCTGGATCGCTTTCCCAAAAAGAGGTCTTTGGCTCTGTACATCAATGACATCGAAGCGTTGACCAAGTTTTATAAGCGCCGCTTTCACGAGATGACTCTGAAGCCACTTCGCAAGATCGTCACTGAATGGGTTGCTAGACTGGAACCGAAACGACAGTTGACATACGGTCGATATGACAAGGAAATTCCTTCGAAAAGATCTAAGCCGTCGCCTCCCTGGTGGCCTTCTGACTGCCCATATTGGGAACCGTCGCATTTGAAGTGTGCAGGTGAGTTCCAAGCCTACCATCTCTTTGCCTTTGCTTATCATAACGTAGATGTCGTCTCATTAGCTGTCGACCTGATGCAAGTCCACCGCCGCATCGACGAACAGTGTGGGAAGCGGAAAAGGCCCTGGATATCTCAGCTCCGTACCCAAGCAGTCTACATCCTGGAGAACATACCCGCCGACATCTTCGCTTCGTCCAGAGAAGAGGAATATAACGAGACCTCGAAGGAACGAACCTTGTTGGAGATCTTGCCTAGCTTGTTCGATGTTGCAGAGGCTCACGAAGATTACATCACTCAGCACAAGCTCTTTGAGGGCTCCGGCAATACAGACCCTCTTGATGGGGATTACGTTATATGGAAGCGTTGCCCGAGGCTATACCGAGGTCTGTCACAGTTGGAAGTGGCTAGAAAAGTGACCGAAGTGGACGACACGACGAGTGTCCCCAGCCCCACGTCCTCACTTCAGCCGTTGGCCAGCTCTTGCAACGATTCTGTGAGAGTGAAACGCGAAAGAAGTCCATCTCCTCCACTGTCCAGCGTTCCTGTCCCTGACTCCCCTGAGACTGTGAAAGCAGAACCTATCGCAACGCCCCAAGCCACGTCCAGTCAGGATCGCGAAACATCCCATATGGACGCCAAGCCAAGTGGTGACTTCTATCCAATGCCACATCCTGCTTATGGCATGGGCGGTCCTACGTTCCCGACATCTGGAGGAATGGGTGGCTCTGCGACTTATACTCCACCACTGTTCCCGTTTCCTGCACAACCAAGCGGCATACCCTTCACACATTACCCAAACGGTCTACCGCTACATGGAGCAGTGGTAGATTATCGAGGCATGAACGCAGGCCAACCAATGCAGGCCCCCCCCGGATATCCCTTCGACAACTCCATGTATGCACCGAACTGGACGATGATGCCTGCTCCAGATCATACGATGCTTACGCAATACGCCCTTCATCATGGACTTCCTGTGGCCTGGGATAGTGAGAAAGTCTGGGATAGTGAGAAATACTGGTAACATGCGAATTCGCACATTTCTTTGTCCAGCTTCCCTCCGACTGGTGAGGCAAGTCGAGCGATGATGGTACGACTTCGGTCATTTCTTTGACATTGTGGTTATGTTCGGTCATTTCTTTAAAATTGTGGTTATGTTCGGTCATCAAAACGTGCTGGGACGAGGGTCAGAGGCGGTATAGTGATAGTAATGACAAAGTATTTTGGTAGTGTCATCATATGCTCTTTACGCCTGTTCCTTTGCCTTCGCAGTCGATCGCCAACGTGACCTCTTTTCGTTGTCCAACGTGTGGTGTATCAGATAGGAGCACATATGCAAGAGCTACAATAATATTACACGACTGTAGAGGTGGGGCTTGAGAGTCGCGGTGAGTTTCTCGATTCCAGCCCGTTTCAAGGCTATCGTCGTCTCCCCGATCGGCATCGAACGCCTGGTGAAATGTCTCACTCGTACCGCTCTCGGCGATCCGGACTCGTCTATCCGCAAAGAGTGTGCATCGATACTGGATTACGGTTGTCGACACGTCACTTCCCCGATCGACATCAAACACCTGGTGAAATGACTCACTCCAGCCGCTCTCGGCGGCCCGGACTCGTCTATTCGGAAAGAGTGTGCATCGATACTGTATTACGGTAGTCGACACGTCGCTTCCCCGATCGACATCAAACACCTGGTGGAATGTCTCACTCCAGCCGCTCTCGGCGGCCCGGACTCGTCTATTCGGAAAGAGTGTGCATTGATACTGGATTACGGTTGCCGACACTTTGCCATTACATATATCGATGGCTGTTTGAAGGACACGACGAGATGATAACTTTCCTATCCCGAGTATTACCATTCGGTGTACTTCAAGAGATCTTCGGCAAGTCCGTGACAGTTGTGGGTCTAACCAACGACAGCCAACTCCGGGGGGTGGAGCAGACCGAACCCGGCCCGAAGGGGGGAAGGGGATCCAATTCCTTTGGGCGTCGCTACCCTTGCCCTTTTCGAAGCATCGCACTCCGAGGTGGAAAATATCCCAGACTTTTCGGAAGCACTGGATCGAGAAGTCTACTTGAATTGGTGCTGAGGGAAGGAGGAGTCACTTGGGGCGGCTGTGAGACTCCACAAGGATTGTATCAGGCCCATTCCAAATCAGCAACGCACCCTTCGGGTCCTGTACACCATCCTCGTCTCGTAGATCACTCTCTAAAATGGATGGTTTTTCTTTATCTTGGAGAGCCGAGTGATGGATACACACTTGTACTTCACAGCATCCGAACATGAAAAGAATTCTTCACCCGCAACGCGCAACTGTAATGTAGCCGCACCAGCACGGGGGATGAGTAAGCAGCATGTCCGGAAGACGCTCGCGCTGAAACAATTTGATGTGTTTGCTGTAATTATTGCCGAACCTATCAACAAATCAGCCGGCCTCGTGTTCAAATCGGAAATGCAGCTGATGGGTCCGCCCGTGGGTTGTCTCTGACGGAGAGCAATCGGCGCCTCGTGTGTTCAAGGCCTGCCCAACGTGCATCAGAGGTCTGTGATGACAGTGATGGTCGCCCAGTCGTGGGGAACCCTAACCCAGAACGTGAATGGCTCGGGCCGCCTGCTCGGGCTTCGGGGCGATAGCTTGGAACCTTAGCGAACGGAGCAAGCGCGTCGCCGGGATCCCGAATACTGCGACGGGCCTTGAAGCTTGCGCGGGTATCGCGACGCTCGAGATATGCCCGGCGACTCGTCGCTGCAATGGATCGTCCGATATTGCTTGTGAGACCGAGCCCCAGACGCCTTCGCTGCGGAGACCCCCGCGTGCCCCCACCCCAGTCCATGTACCGCCTATCGTCCATACACACACAAGCAGTTGCGTCTCATGGGATCGACTTCACGCATGTCCAATACGTCAACATGTGCATCGGGCCACCACCCTAGTAAAACGTATGCACGTTGGTCTAGGGTCGGTACATCGGTCACTGGTCCAAGGTGCCGACAGCCACCGGTACGCTTGCAACAAAAGCAACCAGTCGTGCAATATAGGCTAGCTGGCGGTTGCAACGTGAGACCTGTCGCCGATTCTACTTCTGGATGCCATGCAGTTTGCTGCCGTAGTGCACGCGGTGATTGACACTTTGGGCTTCGACCTTCAGCGACCGCATGCTGCATGTGGGGGGCACGGTGGCGACTGGATCCATGAGAGGTCGAAGTCGAAACGAGTGGTCGCGTCAGACTTCGGACGCGGGCTCGTCGGTCCCGCTCATCTTTTCATATCAGTATCAAGTCAATCTACTGCTATCTTGGAGAAGCTGCAGCAGCAGCATGGGTAGCAGGGGGTGCGGGAGCCACTTCTCCGATGCCTTTGCAGCAAGCCCAAGGAGACTACTCCGTTGATTCTTATATCCTTCGAGGCCCCATTCACTGTGATGTGTGCTGCTACGAAGGTGACTACCCACAGTTTTGATAGTGTATGCTGCCCACAGTTTTCAGAGTGTATGCTACCCACAGTCTTGAGAGTGTATGCTACCCACCTCTGCTTTGCATCTAGTTTCATCTCGTCGACGTTTCCGCCGCGCTACAGGCGCCATGTCGAACACAATGCCGCAGCAACACCATTCCCCCACTCAACCCTTCGTGTGCCACGCTGAACTCAACCCGTGGTCGATCGATGCAACCGATGGAGCACGACCCACTGGTAAGTTGGATTGATCGTCTTGAAGTATAACAGTGCTAATCGTGACGCAGCGCCCGGCCCACACGCACAAGACGGCATTCACACGTACACTGAGTCGGCGTGCTGGGACGGCAACATACCGCCATTCGAGAGCTTCGACAATGGATGCAGCAACTTCGCCACGGAAGGCGTGGGCTCAAGTGTCCACTCTTTCTGTGTATTTGACTCAATCGATCCGTGGGCCTCAACGCCGGACCAAGACGTCAACGGCCAGCTCGACCTCGAACACGAAGATGATAGACCTGAGGCCGCTCGTGACGATATTCAGCAGATCTGGACTTACTCGAAGTTGATCGCCTGCGCTATCAGTGAAGCCGAGGACCGTACCGCACACCTTGAACAGATTCTTGACTGGTTTGAGGAAAACACTGACATGCCTTCTGAGGCGGGAGACTTGTGGCAGTGGAAGCAGATGGTTCAGGAAAGCCTCGCACAAGATGAGGTATGTACTTTAGTCATTGGTCATAGACTGCATTCCTAACATTTACTAGGCGTTTGAGGAGGCCGGCGACAAGTGGCGCCTTGTTCGCCTACCTGCTACCTGGAGACGTGAATTTGCTTGTACCCAATGCAGGAAATTCAAGCGTCGCTGCAATGACAGCCACACCCAAGATACCAACTGCCATCCATCTGCACCAGCGCGTATTCAACAACGCGTTGACGACGAAGACCATGAAGACCATGATCCCCAAAAGGATGCAACGGCCCAAGTCCCGTCCAATCAGTGGCTCTACCCAAGCAATACATTCCACATGCACGCTATCCCAAGTGATGATCTCCATATGCAGTTCCCCGCTTCTAGCATTGGCAATCCCGGGATCCAGAGTTATGGAGGTATAAGCGGTCCCGAATCGCGTCCCGAACACGTCGCTGGAGCCCAGGAGGTAGACTTCGGGAACATGACATACTTCCCCCACAGGACTGAAACCTTTCAGCCTGGTATGACACTTGACAACGTAGTTCTTATCGACTATGCTTGTTACAATTGCACGAAACAGAAGGTTCGCTGCTCGCCAACTCCCCAACGCCCCTGTCAGAAGCAGCCCTATCACCGGTTGATCGAGTGCGCGTTCAAGTCAGCGCAGAGCAACATTTTGACCTTGGGCGAGATCTATGCATGGTTCGAGCAAAATACTAAAAAGGCTTGGTCGGGTGTGGATTGGCGGAAGGCGGTTCGGGCAACCCTTTCAGAAAACCGGGTATGCGCTTTGTTCCTACTCCTTAATTATAGCTAACAGTACCAGATTTTTGAGAGGGTCGAGCGTCGACACAAGCCCAAGCATATGTCCAAAGAGACCAAGTGGCGCCTGAAGCAGCGCAATAAACGCAACCACGGCGAGAACCTGGAAGCTGACCATCGTACCTACCCGCAGCCAGTAGTCCAGCAACCATTGCCAGAAGATGCGCCATCAATGGAAACCGGAGCCAATCGTCCTAACCAGGTCGCCCTGCCGATGTTCACAGCCAACTCGACCAACTGCTACTCGCCGCCGAGCTCCG
>Ga0247803_1000534_pt1 | contig 20444 bp, 25 predicted proteins | sample UWRJL014104B1_FD_180928 | JGI IMG/M metagenome (GOLD analysis project Ga0247803, IMG submission 180928) | Plant litter microbial communities from Arlington Agricultural Research Station in Wisconsin, United States - UWRJ-L014-104B-1 | ecosystem: Environmental > Terrestrial > Plant litter >...
ACGCGGGTCGACGCGTGCGCATTCCCGGCAGTCCGACGCCGGAATACTTCGAACGGGCCGGTCAGGCGGGGAAGACGAAGTCGGTGACGACCGTGACGGCGGCGGCGCTGACCCCGGCGTCGGGGACCTGGCCCGGAGCGTCGACGGCCTGGGCAGCAGCGCCGCCGGCCTGGGCGGCTTCGACGGCCTGCGCGGCTTCGACGGACTGTCCGGCAGCGATGGTCTGGCCAGCAGCGACGGCCTGCCCGGCCTCGGCGAGGGCCTGGCCGGTCTCTGACGCCTTGACCAGGTGCTTCACGGCGCGCTTGAGCCCCACGTAGCTCGCGGCCGCGGCGGCGGCCTCCGGCGAGCAGTGGTCGATGCCGAGGGCGGCGAGGGCGTCGATCACGGCGCCGGCCACGAGCTGGTCCTCCATGGCGAAACGGATGCTGCCGTCGGCGCGGCTCTCCCCCACCGCGACAACGGCCACGGAGAACCTGTCGCCCTTCTCGGCCTGGCGGGCGAGCGTCCAGTCGGCCACGAGGGTGCTGGTGCTGAGGTCGGCGACGATCACGGTGTGCGCGGCGAGCTGGGTGGGGAAGCCGCGCGCGGCATCCACCGCGGGCAGGGCGTCGGCGAGCACGATGACGTCGGCATCGGCGGCGAGGGCCTGGAAGCCGGCGAGGCCCCAGTCGAATCGGACCTGGTACTTGATCTGGGGCTGGGCGTCGCTCACCCGTTCAGAATACCGGGCGAGGTGCTCTCCCGGCCGGGATTCTCGTCACCGGGCGACACGCACCGGGCCACACCCGACGGCCGCCGCCGGCCGAGGTTCCCCGGTGCGGACGAGGTGCCCCCGCGCACCGGGGCACCTCGTCCGCAGGTGGGCAACTCGGCGCAGGCCCCGGCTCAGTGCGTGTCGTAGTGGGCGAGGGCGTCGGCGTCGGTGGCGTGGGTCATCGCCCGGCGGGCCGCGTCGAGCGCGGTCACCGGGTCGGCTTCGGCCTCGGCCAGGGCGAGCTGGCGTTCGGCCTCGGCCAGACGGGTGCGGGCGTCGGCGCCCACCCGGCCACGGTTGGCGGTGACGAAGTCCCGGGTGATGCCGATCTGGCTGCGGGCGGCCAGGCGCGCGCCCACATACGCTTCGCGGGCGTTGTCCCGGCGCAATTGCCGGTTGCGGGCCTCGGAGCGGGTGACGTCGAGGCCGTCGAGGGCCTCACGCAGCCGGGCGAGGTCGGCCGCGGGGTCGCTGACCCGGCCGGGGCGGCGCAGCTCGGCCACGACGGCATCGGCGGCGGCGATCACCCGGTTGAGGTCGGCGCTGGCCTCGGACTCCTCGTGCCGGTCGCGCAGGGCGCGGGCCTCGGCGAGTTCGGTCTCGGCCGCGCCGAGGGCGCTGCCCAGGCTGGCGAAGCCCACGTGCAGCTCGTCCTCACCGGTTTCGATGGCGTCGAGCAGCGCGGTCGCGGTGAACAGGGCCTGCTCGGCGGCGCTGACCTGGTCGCCGACGGGTTCCGTGGCCCCGGCGGCCAGGCGCGCGGCGGCGGCATCCGCGGCCCGGCGGCCGGTGTCGATGGCGGTGCGGGCGCGTTCGACGTTGCCGCTGATCGAGGCGAGCGCCGACGCGGAGTAGCTGGTGGCGAGGCGGTCGAGGGTGGCGGAGCCGCCGGCGAGCCGGTCGGTGGCCCGGTCGAGGCGGCGGCGCAGCTGTTCGAGTTGCAGCGGGGCGTTCTGTTCGACCACCCGTTTGGTGTCGAATTCGCGGGTCTGGGCGTTCAGCCGGTTGGTGGCCTCATCGGCGAGCCTGGTGATCTGCTCGGTCCACTGCCGGGTCTGCGTGTCGGTGTCCGGCACGCCGTCGTCGAGTTTCTGCTTGAGCGCGAACGCCTCGCGCAGCTGGCGCTTGGAGACGTCCAGGGCGGCGGCGAAGTCGGCGGTGGCCCGCTCGCCGAACTGCGCGATCGCGAAACCGAGCTCGTCGGTGGCGGCCTCGATGAGGTCATCCGCCCGCACCAGGCTGATCGCCGCGGTGCGCGCCCGCTCGGCGATCTCGGCGTTCTCGGCGGCGCGGATGCCGCGGGCCTTGCGCCGGGATGCCGCCACCAGCAGCCAGATGACGCCAACGACCGCGCCGAGCACGATGACGGACGGGAGCCACCACAAAGCATCAGTCATGCGGCCATCCTATTGAGCGAAGCTGGTGGAATGGCTGGTGGCAGGCCGGTCCTTGGCGCGTTTCGGGGCGGCGACCGGAGGGCGCGAGACCCCGATGGGATGCTCGCTGCGCCCCCTGCGGGCCACCGCGCCCGCTATAGCGGGCGCGGTCACCGAGACGAGGTGCAGCGAAGCCACACGTGTGCGTTTCGAGATTGGCTCGCGGGGGCTCGACAGGCTCGATCAGCGGGATGGGCGCATCGTGACTACCGGCGGCGGTCGTCGGCGCTGGGACGGCGCATCTGCGCGCGGATCAGGTCGAAGTCGTGTCGGCTGATCTCCAGCAGACCGCGGCGCAGCTGCCGGCCCCAGTTGGGGTCGTCGCGGGTGAGATCGAGCACCTTGAGCAGCGGCCGGATCGACGCGGGCTCGGCATCCGGGTCGTACTGCACCCGCCGCCGCCAGGGCCGGTACTCGCTGCCGGAGTCGCCGACCTGCACCACGACGTTGTCGCTCACGTAGCCGATCGCGGTGAACTGCCGCAGCCGCTCGCCCTCGAACTCGGTCTTGGGCGAGTAGTAGACCAGGCCGTCGGACTCGTTCATGCTCTCGAGGATGTCGCGGGCGGCGAAGTTCATCTGGGCCAGGCCCATGGCGACGCTCCGCAGCACATACTCCTGCTGCACCACCCCGAGCCAGTACCGAATCGCCACGTACTAGTTGTACTGCATCGCTCCGACAGCCCAGACTGAGGGCATGCGCGTACTGCTGAAAGAGATCCTCGATTGCACGCCGGATGCCGCCTGGCGGGCCCTGGCCAGCCCCGCCGTGTTCCGCGAGGTGAGCGCCCCGCTGATGAGCGTCGCATCGCTGGAGGCGGACGGTTTCCCCACCACCTGGTCGCCCGGCGAGCACCCCGTCACTATGAGCGGGCTGGGCCTGGTGCCGCTGGGCGAGCAGATGATCCGACTCGAGATGCGCACCACCAAGACCGGTGTGCGCATCGTGCACGACACCGGCAACGGCGTCTCCGGCGCGATGAAGGCCGTCACCCACTGGGACCACAGCATGGCCATCGCGCCCGACCCGGCCGGCACCGGCAAGACCCTCTACCGCGACCAGCTGATCTTCTCCGCCGGGCCGGCGACCCTGGCGGTCTGGCCGGGCCTGTGGGCGTTCTGGCAGCTGCGGATGCTGCGGCTGAAGGCCCTGGCCCCCACCTGGCAGTACGACCTGGGCGCCGACGATCCCGCATTCGTGGCCGCGGGCGCGGCCGAGGGCTCCGGCGGGGACGACGGGCTAGCCTGACACTATGAGCACAAGCATCGGAGCCCTGCAGATCGCCGACTGGCGCCGACGTGTGTTCGGGCTCTACGGCGGGGTGCGCCAGCTCAGCGCGCGCAACCCGTCCGCCGGCCATGAACTGTGGCACTCCGGCCGTGACGAACTCTTCGCCGGGCATCCGGCCTCTCCCCTGCTGCCGGATGACCGGGCCGCGTTCACCGGCCTCACCGTCGCCGCGTACGACCCGGACTGGCGCTTCGAGGTGGAGGTGCACCGCACCGAGGAACCGCACCGCATCAAGGTGGAGACCGGCACAGACGGGGTTGTGCCGTTCGACCTGATCGGCACCGTGCGGCTGCCCTACATCGGCTCGCTCGACGTGTGGCGGCTGGCCAGCTACGGCGGCGGCCTGTTCCTGCCTCTCAAAGACGCCCTGGCCGGCAAGTCCGGCGGCACCTACGGCGGCGGCCGCTACCTGCTGGACACCATCAAGGGCGCCGACCTCGGCCCCGGCACCGGCGACGACAGCCTGATCCTGGACTTCAACTTCGCCTACAACCCGTCCTGCGCGTACGACCCGATGTGGGCCTGCCCGCTGCCGCAGTCCGGCAACATCGTCACCGTCGATGTGCCGGTCGGCGAACTGTACACGCCCAGGGACTAGAGTCGAAAGTCCCGGTCACCCCTCGTTTAGGGGAGATTCCGGCCGGCTGCTTGACAGCATCCGCTAGAGTAGGACTACTTGTGAGTTCGTAGTTGCGCTCACTGCGTCGTAGAACGCCCTCTTCTTATCGATGGCCGCACCTGCACGAGTACGACTCGTTGTTGGCGGCCCACTCGATTTCCGAATGAAACTTTCTTACGGCGAACGGATGTGCCCATCGGCACCTTCGCCATGTGAATCCTCCTGGCTCCGGCCGTCGCTTCGTCGACACCGGTTCGAGCGAGGAGACTGATGCCCCGAAAGGCACCACTTTGTCTGAAACTTCCTTTGGCGCGCTTGGCGTGCCCGCTCCCCTCGTTGCCGTGCTCACCTCGCAGGGCATCGACAGCCCGTTCCCGATCCAGGTCGACACCCTGCCCGACACCCTCAAGGGCCGCGACGTCCTGGGCCGCGGTAAGACCGGCTCCGGCAAGACCCTCGCGTTCTCCATCCCCATGGTGTCCCGCCTCGGCGGCAAGCTCGCCGGTGGCAAGCGCCGCCCGGGCCGCCCGCTCGGCCTGATCCTCGCGCCGACCCGCGAGCTGGCCACCCAGATCACCGCGGCGCTCACCCCGCTCGCCGAGGCCTACGGCCTGAACACCACCACCATCTTCGGCGGCGTCTCGCAGAACCGCCAGGTCGCCGCGCTCAAGGCCGGCGTCGACATCGTCGTGGCCTGCCCCGGCCGCCTCGAGGACCTCATGAAGCAGGGCTTCGTGAACCTCGACTCCGTCGAGATCACCGTGCTCGACGAGGCCGACCACATGGCCGACCTGGGCTTCCTGCCCGTCGTCACGCGCATCCTGGACAAGACCCCGTCCAGCGGCCAGCGCCTGCTGTTCTCCGCCACGCTCGACAACGGCGTGGACAAGATCGTGCGCCGGTTCCTGCACAACGAGGTTCTGCACTCCGTTGACGAGGCCACCAGCCACGTCTCCGCGATGACCCACCACGTGTTCGAGGTCGACACCGCCGAGTCGAAGAAGGAGCTCATCGAGAAGCTCGCTTCGGGCACCGGCCGTCGCATCCTGTTCATGCGCACCAAGCACCACGCCAAGAAGCTGGCCAAGGCGCTGACGGATGCGGGTATCCCCTCCGTCGACCTGCACGGCAACCTGTCGCAGGTGGCCCGTGACCGCAACCTCGCCGCGTTCAGCGCCGGCGACGTGAAGGTGCTCGTCGCCACCGACGTCGCCGCCCGTGGCGTGCACGTCGACGACATCGAGCTCGTCATCCACGTGGACCCGCCCGCAGAGCACAAGGCGTACCTGCACCGTTCGGGCCGCACCGCCCGCGCCGGCAGCGCCGGTGACGTCGTCACCATCGTGCTGCCCGCCCAGAAGCGCGACACCGACCAGCTGCTGCGCAAGGCCGCCATCACGGTGACCCCGCAGCGGGTGAACGCCGGCTCCGCCGCCGTGATCGCCCTCACCGGCGACGTGGCCGCATACGTCAAGCCCGTGCCGCGCGTCGAGCAGCCGCACGGCCAGTCGCAGGGCGGCCGCTCGCAGGGCGCCAACGCCCAGCGCAAGCGCGTCAACCGTGACGACCGCGACAACGGCGGCCGCGGTTCGCGCGACTCCGGTGGCCGTGGCGGCCGCAGCGGCGACGCCGTTGCTGCCGGCGGCGCCGGTGGCGCCCGTCGCGACCGCACCGAGCGTCCCGCCTCGTCCGGCCGCAGCCACGCGCCCCGCACGGGCGGTTCGGGCTCGGGCTCGAGCGGCTCCGGTCGCTCCGGCGGCCTGCAGGTCGGCGGCCTGGTCCGCGGCTCCGGTTCCACCGGCGGCGGCGCCCGCCGTTCGGCTCCGCGCCGCGCGCAGGGCTAGTCAGCTCCGCAGCATCCGCTTGTGTATGACCCGAACGGGCCGGCTCCTTCTGGGGCCGGCCCGTTCGTCGTTTTCGGCCGCCCCGAAGGCGGAAATGCGGGTCAGGCGCCGCTATGCGGGTGGCGCGCCACGCGCATAGCGGCGCCTGACCCGCATAGCCCCCACCGGGGTGGTCGGCCGGGGTCGGTGGCCGGGGTTAGGGTCGAAGTATGAACACCACCGTTGTTGTTCGGCCCGTCACTGAGACGGATGCCGACAGCCTGGGCCGCGTCCACGCGGCTTGCTGGCACGAATCCTATGACCACATCCTGAGCAAGGCTGCGCTGTCGCAGCTGCACCCGGAGCGCCTCGCCCAAATGTGGCGCCGGTTCTCGGTGCAGGGCCCCGGTTACCGCCATGTGGTGGCCGAACTCGACGGCGAGATCGTCGGTTTCGCCGGCAGCGGACCCGGCCGCGACGCCGGCAAGCCCACCGAGCACGAGCTCTACTTCGTCTACCTGCTGCAGGCCCACCAGGGCAGCGGCATCGGCCAGGCCCTCTTCGACGCCGTCGTCGACCCGGGTCCCACCTACCTCTGGGTCGCCGCGGACAATCCCCGCGCGCACCGCTTCTACGCCCGCAACGGCTACCTCCCCGACGGTCAGGAGCGCACCGAAGAGGTGCTCGGCGAACCGTTCCGCGAGGTGCGCCTGGAGCGGTAACCCCGCCGAACCATCCCGGCCCCAGGCCGAGTGAGAGCCCGATCCCGCCAGCGGGGTCGGGCTCTTGTGCGCCTGCCCGCCGCTGCCCGCCCACGACACCCGGTCCCATAAACTTTGGGGATGCCCACGATTCCCGTCATCCTCGACGTCGACACCGGCGTCGATGACGCCCTCGCCATCCTGTTCGCCGTCGCCCACCCCGACATCGAGGTGCTCGGCATCAGCTGCGTGGCCGGCAATGCGTCGCTCGAGCGGGTCGTGGAGAACACCCTGCGGATCCTCGACGTCGCCGGCGCCCCCGACATCCCCGTCGCCGCCGGTGCACGCCGCCCGCTGATCTCGCCCGCCCGCACCGCGTCACACGTGCACGGCGAGGGCGGCCTGGGCACCGTGCACCTGCCGCCGGGCGACCGCACCCCGGCGCCGGTGAACGCGGTGGAGCTGCTGCGCAGCCTGATCACCGACAGCCCCCGCCCGGTGACCCTGGTGGCCCTGGCCCCGCAGACCAACCTGGCGTTGCTGCTGCGCCAGTACCCCGATCTGGCCGAGAAGATCGAACGGATCGTGTTCATGGGCGGCTCGGCCAGTGTGGGCAACGCCACCGCCGTGGCCGAGTTCAACGTCTGGCACGACCCGGAGGCGGCGGCGATCGTGCTCGATGCGGGCATCCCCACGTTCATGTACGGGCTGGACGTCTTCAACCAGGTGCTCGTCGAGCGCGAACTCGCGGCCGCGCTCGAGACCGGCGACTCCGCGTACGGCCGGGTGGTGGGGGCTCTGCTGGCGAACCGGGTGGCTCGCAGCGAGAACAGTGTGGCCGAATACACCGGGCTGATCGGCGACGCGGGCGCGCTTTGTGCTCTCGTCGACCCGGATGCGCTGACCACCCGGCTGCTGCCCGTGCGGGTGGAACTCACCGGCTACGGCCGCGGCCAGACCATCGTGGACCAGCGCCGCCGGGTGGGCGAGGACATCCTGCACGGCACCGCCGGCACCTGGGAGGTCGTCGAGGTGGCCCTGGACGTGGACGCCCCACGCTTCGCACGCCTGTTCCTGGACACGCTCGGCCTGACCGCCCCCGCGAGCTGAGAGAAAAGCACCGAAAAACCGCCCGCGAAGGTGCTTAACTCACAGTTCGCGGATGGGGCGGGTCGGGTGCGGGCTAGCGCAGGGCGCCGACCGAGGCCAGGGCCATGCGCAGCAGGCCGCCGCGGCCGCCTTCCATCTCGGCCGAGACGGCGTCGGTGGCCGCCTCCTCCGGGGTCATCCAGGTGAGCTCGAGGGCGTCCTGGCGCGGGTCGCAGGTGCCGGTGACGGGCACGACGTAGGCCAGCGAGACGGCGTGCTGGCGGTCATCCGTGAAGGCGGTGATGCCGGGCATCGGGAAGTACTCGGCGACGGAGTACGGCACCGGGCTCGGCGGCAGCTGCGGGAACGCCATCGGGCCGAGGTCCTTCTCGAGGTGGCGGAACAGCGCGTCGCGCAGGGTCTCGCCGTAGAGCACCCGGCCGGAGACCAGGGTGCGGGTCATCTTGCCCTCCGGGGTGGCGCGCAGCAGCACGCCGACCTCGACGACCTGGCCCAGGCCATCCACCCGCACGGGCACCGCTTCGACGTACAGCAGCGGCAGACGCTGGCGGATCTCGGCGAGCTCGACATCGGTCAGCCAGCCGGGATTGCTGCTGGGCGGCGGCGCGTCATCCCCGCCATTCGTCCAGTCCGGGTCGGGGTCAGGGGTGCGCACGCTCATAGTTCATTCTCACCCACGAGAGCCACGGATGCACCACCAGGGCCCCCGAGCACCTCGCGAACTGTGAGAAAAGCCCCACTTTCGGCGGGTTTTCGGTGCTTAAGTCACAGTTCGCGGAACCGTGGGGAGGGGCGTGGAAGGATGGAGGGACGCTTAGTGTGAGGATCCCAGATGGCCGACAGCATCCGCCCCGAGCCGATCGACTCGGCCGCCGTACTGTGGTCGGCCGCCGTCCCCGACCGGGTGGGACGCCCGCTGCTGCTGGTGCTGCACGGTTACGGATCCACCGAGGGTGACCTGTTCTCCCTCGCCCCGCACCTGCCGTTGCAGCCCACGATCGCGGCACTGCGGGCGCCGCTGCCCGTCGGTCAAGGCTGGTCCTGGTTCCCCATCGGCGTTCCCGGCGACCCCGTCGGCGACGCCCTCGACGCGGCAGCGCTCGGCATCATCGAGTGGCTCGACGCCCTGCCAGAGCAGCCCACCTCGATCGGCCTGCTGGGCTTCTCGCAGGGCGGCGCCATGACCCTGCAGCTGATGCGGCACGCGCCGGAACGGTTCGCGTTCGCGGTGCAGTTGTCCGGGTTCATCGCCAGCGGAACGCATCCGGGCGACGAACGGCTCGCCGAACTCAAGCCGCCGGTGTTCTGGGGTCGCGGCACGCTCGACCCGGTCATCCCCGAGGCGGCGGTGGCCCGCACCCAGGCCTGGCTGCCGGGGCGCTCCACGCTCACCGAGCGCATCTACGAGGGGCTCGGCCACTCGATCTCGCAGGCCGAACTCGGCGAGATTGTCACGTTCCTGCGCGAGCAGTACAGGGCAACGGCGACCCCGGCTGCCTGACCGGGCGGCCGCGCCGACGAGTTGCCCCTTAACGGACGAGTTGCCCCGGCAGACCGGAGCAACTCGTCCGGAGCGGGGCAACTCGACACAAAAGAACTAGGAGCGCTTGCGGGCGGCCGCCTGCTCGTTCTGGGCGGCGAAGCGCTCGGCGTGCGCCTTCTTGCGGGCACGCTCGGCGTCGCGGTCCTTCACGCGGATCTGCTCCTCGCGGACCTCGAACTGGGTGGCGCGCTCGGTGACGAGCCAGGCCGGCGGCGCCTGCAGCAGCGCGAGGATCTCGGCGCTGGTGAGCGGCTCGGTCACTTCGCCGCGGGCCAGGCCCGAGATCGAGACGCCGAGCTTGGCGGCGACAACCTGCTTGGGGTGCGGACCGTCGGCGCGCAGCTCGGTGAGCCACTCCGGCGGGTTCGCCTCGAGGGCGGCCAGTTCGGTGCGCGATACCGGGGTGGACTGGAACTCCTCGGGTGCTGCTTCGAGCAGAATCCCGAGCTTCTGGGCAGCCGTGGCCGGCTTCATGGTCTGGGGCTTCTTCTCGCTCATAGTTCCAGCGTATAGCCTGAGAGCACTATGGTTTCGGTGTCCTGCGCCCGGACGCCGCCAAAACGGCCCATCGCCGGCCCGTCGCAGCCACCCGCGCAGCCATCACCCACACACTGACACACGTACAACGAGAGGATGCCGGTGACCTTTTCCATTGCCTTCGTCGCCGGGGTCACCCCCACCAAGTGGACCCGCATCTGGGCCGAGCGCCGCCCGGAGGTCGACCTCGAGGTCTTCCGCACCGCCATCGCCGACCAGGAAACCGTGCTCCGTGACGGCCGCGCCGACGTGAGCCTGGTGCGCCTGCCGATCGGCGAAGAGGGCCTGAGCCTGATCAACCTGTACAACGAGATCCCGGTGGTGGTCATGGCCAAGGACCATTTCCTGGCCGACGCCGACAGCGTGGTCGTGGCCGACCTGGTCGACGAGCACCTGCTGCAGGATCCCGACGAGGTCCCCGAATGGCGCGACGCGGCCATCGAGGTGCGCGACGGCAGCCGCCGCCCGCTCCCGCCGATGCGCGACATGGACGAGACCATGGAACTGGTCGCCGCCGGCGTGGGCATCGTCATCCTGCCGCACTCCGTGGCCCGTCTGCACAGCCGCAAGGATGTCGTCTCCAAGCCGGTGGAGGACACCGCCGAGAGCCGCATCGCGCTGGCCTGGCGCACCGTGGACACCACGCCCGACGTTGAAGAGTTCATCGGCATCGTGCGCGGCCGCACCCGGGACAGTTCCCGCACCAACGCGGTTGTGGCCGGCGACGAGCCGGTGAAGAAGGAAAAGAAGACCGCGAAAGCCAAGGCCGCCGCCAAGGCGGTGCGCGCCGCCGCGGCCGCCGCGAAACCGGCCACTCCCCGCAAAACGCCGGGCGGCCCCGGCCGCACCCGCAACTCCCCCTCGCCGCAGGCCGGCAAGCGCCGCGGCGGTCGCTGAGCGCCGCGAACTGTGAGTTAAGCACCTATCCGAGCGTGTTTTCGGTGCTTTTCTCTCAGTTCGCGGGATGGTCAGGCGCGGCCCACGGGCTGGCGCACCACGGTCTTGAGTTTCTCCGGCGCGGTGCGGCGCGGGTCGCCGAGGTAGACCTCGTGGTGCCGGCCGCGCTCCCGCAGGCCGGCCCGGGGCAGCACCTCGCCGTGCAACCTGGCCAGCGCCGGCGCCTCATCGTCGTAGGAGCCCACGTGCAACAGCTGCGCGCAGAGCCCCTCGTCGAGCTGCTCGATCCGCACCAGGTCGAGGGCGGGCAGCGCCTTCTTCTTGGTGCGCGCCGCCGCGATGGCCTCGTGAATCTGCGCGTCGTCCACCCAGTCGGGTTGGTTGATCAGCATGGTCCAGCTCCACGCGGCCTTGGTGCGGGCGCTGAACACGGATGCGTCCTCGGCGTACCAGAGCCCTTCCAGCGGTCCGACCACCAGGTCGCGGCCGCCGCCGCGCTTGCTCGAGAACTTCACCGTGTACGCCACCGCGTAGAGCGCCTCGACGGCCTCCAGGTAGGCCTCGGCCGTGTTCGGGTCGCCCGCCCCGTCCACCGCGAGGAAGCGTTGCGGCGGCACCACCAGTGTCTCCCAGTCCCGATTCTTTGGGGCGTAGAGGGCCCGCAGCTCACGCTTCACGTCGTACGGCGGGGTCGCCGCGGTCGGGGCCGCGGCATCCGCCACCTGCTCGGTCACCACCGGTTCAGTTCTGCAGCACGGAGAGGATGTTGCCGGCCGGGTCGGTGAACCAGGCGATCCGCGGCCCGCCGCCACCGCTCGCGATGCCACGCGCGTCCTGATCGAATCCGTCGTACCGGAGGAATTCGACGCCGCGTTCGGCGAGCACGTCCACGGTCTGGTTGATGTCGTCCACCTCGAGGTTGAGGATGGTGAACACCGCCGGGATGTGGTCCTCCTTCGGGTAGACGAAGACGTCGGCCCCGCCGGGCAGGGTGAGCCGCAGCGTCCCCATCCCGCCATCGCCGATGTCGAGGCCGAGCACGTCACGGTAGAACGTGCCGGCGGCGTCGATGTCGGGCACCGCGAATCCGCTGAAGCCGTGTTTGTACGTCACGGGGATTGTGACCATGGTCGTCTCCTTCTCTGGGTTCACTCCTGCATGACGGCGATGATGTTTCCGGCCGGGTCGGCGATCCAGCCGCCGGTCGGCATCCCGCCGCCGCGCGAGATTCCTCGCTCATCTTGCCCGAACCCTTCGTAGCGCAGCATGTCCACGCCACGTTCGGCCAACGCGTCCACGGCCTGCTCGATGTCGGGAACCGAGAGGTTGAGGACGGTGAACACCGCGGGCTGGTGGTCTTCCTTGCCGTAGATGATCACCCCGGTGCCACCGGGCAGGGTGAGCTGCAGCATTCCCATCACATCGGAGACGTCGAGTCCGAGCACGTCTGAATAGAACGTGCGAGCGACCTCCAGGTCTGGCACGGCGAATCCGCCGAATCCGCGCTGGATGCTGAGTTCCGTGGATGTTGCCATGATCGACTCCCTCTGCTCGGTGTTGCGCGTTCTCCTGGTCTGCGCCCAGGTCAGCGGGAGCTGATCGAGGCGAACTTACGGATGCACAATGGCACGAACACCACGAGCAGCACAACAACCCCGATCAAGACGGTGGCCACCGGGTTCTGCAGCGTCCAGACATCCGGCACCGGCGCACTGCCCTCGTTGCCGAACAGTTCACGGGCGGCCTGCACGAGCGCGGACACCGGGTTGAACTCGGCGAAGATGCGCAACGGGTCTGGCAGGGTCTCGATCGGTACGAACGCGTTGGAGATGAAGGTGATCGGGAACAGGATGATGAACGACGCGTTATTGATCACTTCTGGGGAGCGCACGCTCATGCCCAGCAGCGCCATCACCCAGCTGAACGCGTAGCTGAACAGCAGCAGCAGGCCGAGGCCGGCGAAGAATTCGCCCATCGACGAGTTCACCCGCCAGCCCACTAGGAATCCGGTGGCCATCATGATGATCATCGAAATCGTGTTGAGCACCAGGTCGCCGTTGGTGCGGCCGACCAGCACCGCAGACGAGCTCATCGGCAGGCTGCGGAACCGGTCGATGATGCCGTCTTTCAGGTCTTGGGCCATGGCCGAGCCGGAGAAGGTGGAGCCGAACACCACGGTCTGGGCGAAGATGCCGGCCATCAGGAACTGCACGTAGTCGGTGCCCTGCACCGCGATGGCCCCGCCGTAGACCTGGCTGAACAGCAGCACGAACATGATCGGCTGGATGACCGCGAACACGAGCATGTCCGGGGTGCGCTTGATCTTGATGAGGTTGCGCTTGGTGGTCGTCCAGCCGTCGGAGTACCACAGCGACAGCGGGTTCCAGGTGGGTGGTGCCGGGGCGGGCCGGGTGACGGTGGCCGTCATTTCACCTTCTCCATCTTCTCGTCTTCGTTCTCGCCCGCCGCCATGTCGGCCTTGTGCCCGGTGAGCTTGAGGAACACGTCATCGAGGGTGGGCCGGCGCATGCCGGCGTCGTGCAGTTCGATGCCGGCGGCGCGCAGGTCGGCGAGCACGTGCTGCAGCGCCGGCGGTCCGTCGGTGACGGCCACGTCGATACCGCGGCCGTCGCTGGACACCTGCGGCTCGCCCGCGCCGTACCGGGCCAGCACCTCGCGGGCCCCGGTGGCGTCGGCCGCGTCGACCAGGGCGATCACCACACGGTGGCCGCCGATCTGCGCCTTCAACTCGTCGGAGGTGCCCTCGGCGATGACCTTGCCGTAGTCGATGACAGCGATGCTGTCGGCCAGCTGGTCGGCCTCCTCGAGGTACTGGGTGGTGAGCAGAACGGTGGTGCCGTCGTCGACGAGCTTGTTGATCACGCCCCACAGCGCCATCCGGCTGCGCGGGTCGAGCCCGGTGGTCGGTTCGTCGAGGAAGAGGATCTTGGGGTTGAAGACCAGCGCGCCGGCCAGGTCGATGCGGCGGCGCATGCCGCCGGAGAACCCCTTCACCGGCCGGTTGCCCGCCGCGGTGAGTTCGAACAGGTCAATCAGTTCCTGCGCCCGCCGCCGGGAGGCCACGCCGCCGAGATGGTAGAGCCGGCCGACCATCTCGAGGTTCTCGAACCCGGTGAGGTTCTCGTCGACGGCCGCATACTGGCCGGACACCCCGATGATGCTGCGCACGGCCTTCGGGTCGTCGAGCACGTTGATGCCGTCGACGATCGCCGTGCCGGCATCGGGCCGGATGAGGGTGGTCAGGATCTTGACGACTGTGGTCTTGCCGGCGCCATTGGGCCCGAGGATCGCCTTGACGGTGCCACGCGGCACGGTGAGGTCGAGTCCGGCGAGAGCATGGACCGGACCGGTTTTGGATTTGTAGGTCTTGGTGAGCCCGGAGGCTTCGATGATTGTCATGCCATGCCCCTGCCGAATCGGATGGGTATGCTGGTATGTGTACATCGTACACATGTGAGCTTTTATCGTAACGAAACGGATGCGAGATGACAACGGGTCTCGGCGATTCTCCGGCGCGAACTTCGTACCGGCATGGTGACCTGCGCCGGGCACTCATCGAGGCCGGCGTCGACCTCGCTGCCGAGGGCGGCCCGGCGGCCGTGGTTCTGCGCGAGGCGACCCGGCGGGCCGGGGTGACGCCCAGCGCGGCGTACCGGCACTTCGCCGACCGGCAGGCGCTGCTGGACGCCGTGTGCTCGAGCTGCCAGGCGCTGGTGGCCCGGGCGATCGAGGCCGATCAGTCGAGCATCCGGTCGACGGATGCGGTCGAGGCGGCCCGGCTGCGTTTTCGCGCGGTGGGCACCGGGTACCTGCGGTTCGCCCTGGAGGAGCCCGGTCAGTTCCAGACCGCGTTCTCGGCGTCGTCCGATCTGGACAGCGCCACCAGTGCCGCGCGTGCCGGCGACAGCGGCCTGACCCCGTTCCAGCTGCTCACCGTCGCGCTCGACGACCTGGTGACGCAGGGGCTGCTGCCGGCCCAACGCCGGCCGGCGGCGGAGTTCCTGGCCTGGTCGGCCGTGCACGGGCTCGCGGAACTGTTCATCGACGGACCGTTGCGGGCCCTGCCGGACCCGGTGAAGCAGGCCCTGATCATCCGGGTGATCGACATGGTGGAACAGGGCCTGTAGCCCCTCAGCCCCCCGCGCCTACCGCGCCCACCTCCACGCTGCCGTCCAGGCGCCAGGTGAGGAAGCCGTTGACCGGGCCCGTCGACGTGCCGGTGCCTCCGAAGGTCCCCTCGGACTGCCAGTACAGCCGCAACCCCGTCGACGGGAAGTCCTGTTCCAGGGTGCAGGTTGAAAGGAAGGTCGTGGCCGGTGGCACCACGATGAGGCAGACCAGCTTCGAGGTCGTGCGGGCGACGTAGTAGTACGTGGTCCAGGCGGGGTCCGCGTCGACCGAGCCCATCGAGCCCAGTTGCCGCACGGTCGACGCGTCGAACTCGGCGGGGAGCGACACCGCCGGGAGGTCTTCGGGCATCGGCTCGCGCTGGAAGATCGTCAGGGCGAGGGGTGGTGGTGTGTTGGCGGCCGTGGCTGTCGCCGACGGCGCCGGTGCGGCGCCCGGCAGGGTGGCGGCGGACAGCCGGCTGCCGCCGAAGGCGCCCAGCAGCACGGCGGCGGTGAGGCCGGCGGCGAGCAGCAGACGTCGGTACCGAGCGGGAGCCGGCCCGGCCGGCTCGCCGGCATCCAGGTCGTCTGAATCGTCGGGTTCGCCGCTCACGGCGAGCGCCGCACCGGTGCCGGAGTCTGCGACGAGCACGACCGTATCAAGCACGGTTGCGGCGAGCACGGCCGCGTAGATGGCCGCGGTCTCCCGGGCGATCTCGGCCTCGAGCCGCTGCAGTTCGTCGTGCACGCCGGGATCACCGGCGGCATCGGCATCCGCCGCGAACACCCGGCGTTGTAGAGCCCGCACCTGGGCCTGAGGTGCGGCCGTGCCGCTCGGTGAGACGTCCAGCGGATGCGACGCCCACCACAGCGCGTCGGGAACGTCCCAGCTGCCCGTGTGGTGGGAGCGCACGGCCTCGAGGAAGTCCGGATCTCTCAGCGCCCGTTCGTACGGGTCGTCCTGTGGTCGCGTCACGGTAGCCCCCTCGCCGATGGGCTCAGCCTGACACACGAGCGCGGTCGACCGCGCGGTTCGCCGGGCAGGTGCACGATCAGGGTTCGGTGGGCGAACGGAGTGTCCACTGCGAGGACACCTCGCCGGTGGAGCCCCAGATCACGGAGACATCGCCGATCATGTCGCCCGCCCCCTCCTCCACGAAGAAGTCCGGCCCCATCTCCACCAGGAAGTCGGCGCTCTCCCAGTACAGGCGCAGCCCGGCCGCCGGGTACGCGGACTCCACCGCGCAGGTGGACAGGTACCCGCTGCCCGCCGGAACCGCCACGAGGCAGATCAGGCTGCCGGCCGCCCGCGCCGCGTAAAACGGCGAGGGACCGACCAGGTTCGCCTCGGCGAGCCCACCGGCCGAGCCGAGATACCGAAAAGAATCCGGCTCGAAAATGGCAGACACCGCCACCGCCGGGATGTCCTCCGGGCGCTGGGCCTGGACGAACAGGGCCGCCGGGTTCGCGAGCGGTTCCGCTGTGGCGCCGGCGGATGACGTCGGGGACCCGGCCGCGCCGAGGCCCGTGACGGTGAGCCGGTTGCCCAGGACCCCGCCGAGGACGGCGGCTGCGATCAGGGCCGCGACGAGGATCAGGGCCGGCAGGAGCCGGCGGCGGGCGGGCCGGGTTGCCGCGCTCTCGGCGGCATCCTCGGTTTCTGCGGGGTCGACGCCGGGATCGATGACGGGGCCGCCGAACGCCGGGTCGAGGGGCGGCCGGTCGGCGGCGCGGTACTCGAGGTCCACGCGCGCTGCGAGAATCGCCTCCGTGATGGCCGCCCGTTCGGCCACGATCTCGGCCTCCAGCTCCCGCACGACCTGAGCCACGGTGTGGTCGCCCGCGGCGTCGCCATCCGCTGCGAAGACCCGGCGTTGCAGCGCGCGCAGCCGGTAGATGGGCGATGGGGTGCCGCTCGGGGCCGGCTCCTCCGGATGCCACTCCCACCACAGCGCATCGAGCAGGCTCCACCGGCCGGCATGCGCCGTGGCCGCCGCGGCCCGGAACAGCGGATCAGCCAGCGCCAGGTCGTACGGATCGTCGTACACGTTCTCAGCCAATGAAACCCCCATCATTGTTGTACCCAGCCTGACACACGCTCCCCCGGCTCAGGGAATCAGCGACCGGCCCGAGCCTCGCGTCTCGATCGTCGAGTCGCTCAGCCAGGCCACCGTGATGTCCATCACCATCGCCCGGCCATCCTGTTCCATCGGCAGGAAATCGGTGCTCTGCCAGGACAACCGCAGCCCGGTCGAGGGGAAGTCCTCTTCGGGGGTGCAGGTGGTCAGGTAACCGGCGCCCTCCGGCACCACCACCAGGCAGACCATGTTCTCCGCTCCCCTGGCCGCGTAGTACGGCGAGTCCGTCACCCCGTTGGCGTCGGAGTCCCGCCAGCCTGCCGCGCCCAGGTACCGGAAGGAGGCGGGGTCGTAGGCCGCGGGCATCGCGACGCGGGGAAAGTCCTGGCCGGTCTGCACCCGGGCGAACACCTGCGCGGCGATCACCGGCACGGCCGACGGGGTGGCCGACCCGCTGCTCGCCGCGGGGGTCGGCGCCAGAGCGCCCGGCCGGTTCGCTGCCGTGACCTGATGGCCCACGAGCGCGCCGACCAGCAGCGCCCCGACCAGTCCGGCGCCCAGCAGCAGCCGGTTGCGCGGTGGTGCGGGATCGGGGGTCGGGCCGCCGTCCGACAGGGTCTCGGCGGCCTCGTCGGGGGTCGGCGGCGCATTATCGGGCTCCAGGGCGGTCGGCGGTGCGGTGGTGGGCAGCGGCGAATCGACCGCGGGTGCTGGGACCCCCGTGCCGGCCGCCCCCGCCCCCACCGCAGCGAGGGCCGCGCCGATCGCCGCCCGCTCGGCCGCGATCTCCGTCTCCAGCTCGCGAGCAGCCGCGGCCACGGTGCCGTCGCCGGCCGCGTCACCATCCGCACCGAACAGCCGGCGCTGCAGCGCGCTCAACCGGGCGGTGGGCGCCGGGCTGCCGCTCGGGGCCGCCTCGGCCGGATGCGCCCACCACCAGAGCGCATCGAGCACCGGCCACCGGCCCCGGTACGCCGCGGTCACGGCCGGCAGAAAGTCCGGATCGGTCAGGGCGCGCTCGTACGGGTCATCGCCACGCCGCGCCTGTGCCACGGGACTCCCATCGTTGGTGCGCACATCCTGCCACCATCCGCCCGATCCGGCCCGGGCCGGCGGTCGCCCTTGCCCGGCCGGCGCCACGGCTGCCACACTGACCTCATGGCCGAGCAACCCGACAGCGTGCAGGCGTACATCGCGGCGTTTCCGGGCGAGGTGCAGCCGGTGCTGACCGGCATCCGCGCCGCCATTCTCGCCGCGGCGCCCGGCGCCACCGAAACGATCAGCTACGGGATGCCCACGGTGGCGCTCGACGGTCGCCGACTGATCTACTTCGCCGGCTGGAAGCGGCACGTGGCGTTGTACGCGATCGGCGGGCAGGACGCGGAGCTCGAAGCGGAGCTGGCGCCGTTTCGCGCGGAGAAGGACACCGTGCGGTTTCCGCTGAATCGCCCGGTGCCCTACGAGCTGGTCGAGCGGCTCACCCGCGCCCTGATCAGGGCCCGCACGACGTAGACCCACCTGCCGCCGCGGCATTGGCTGGGCGGCATTGGCTGGGCGGCGTGCCGGTGGCAGGATGCCCGCATGATGGCCACCGACAGCCGGACGGATCCGTGGGGCGGTCCACGCCAGGCCCGCTGGCAGCAGGCCGTGGACTGGCCGCTGACGATCGCGGCCATCCTGTTTCTGGTCGCCTATTCGGTCACGGTGATCGCCGACGTCGACGTGGCCACCGCCGACGTGCTGCGGGTGGTGATCGTGGTCAGCTGGGCGGTCTTCCCGGTGAGTTACGTCGTGGAGATCATCCTCGCCCGGCGTCCGTGGCACTGGGTGGTGCGGCATCCGTTGAGCCTGATCTTCGTGTTACTGCCGCTGCTGCGCCCGCTCCGGCTGCTGCGGGTCGTGGCGCACAGCAACGTGTTCCAGCATTCCGCGGGCACCGCGTTTCGCGCCCGGGTTCTCGTGTATCTCACCGGCGCCGCGACCCTGGTCACCTACCTCGCCGCCCTCGCGGTGTTCCAGGCGGAGCGGGGCGCGCCCAATGCCAACATCACCTCCTTCGGCGACTCGTTCTGGTGGGCCGCCGTGACCATCACCACCGTCGGCTACGGCGATTACACGCCGGTCACCCTGCGCGGACGGTACGTCGCGACCGCCCTGATGCTCGGCGGGGTGGGCGTGGTGGGCGTGCTCACGGCCACGTTGTCGTCCTGGATCGTGCAGCGGGTGTCGCAGCTCGAGGAGCGCCACGAGTAGCCCGAGACCGGTGGCCGACTCGAATAGGGCCAGCGAGGCGGGAATGATACACTCTCCCAATACCCTTAACGAACCGCTGTGCCATTTTCAGTCGCGTGTTGTATCCAGTGAGTTGCCCTGGGTGCGTCGAATCGGCTGTCGCAGCACCGCGGAGGAGCACGACCGGCGCCCCGCGCCGTCGTCCGGGTGATACGTCAACCACGCTCAACGAATTATGAGGCTGCATCAGATGATTTTCGAAGTCGGCGAGACCGTCGTCTATCCCCACCACGGCGCGGCAACCATCACCGCGGTCGAGACCCGCACGATCAAGGGCGTCGAGAAGCGCTACATCACGCTCACCGTGCACCAGAGTGACCTGGCCATCAACCTGCCCATCGACAACGCCGAGCTCGTCGGTGTGCGCGACGTCATCGACGCCGCCGGTGTCGAGGCCGTCTTCGACGTGCTTCGCAGCGATGTCGAAGAAGAGCCCAGCAACTGGTCGCGTCGCTACAAGGCCAACACCGAGAAGATGGGCAGCGGCAGCGTCTACCGCGTCAGCGAGGTCGTTCGCGACCTGTGGCGCCGCGACCGCATCTCCGGCGTCTCCGCCGGCGAGAAGCGGATGCTCATCAAGGCCCGCCAGGTTCTCGTCTCCGAGCTCGCGCTCGCGCAGAAGTCCACCGAAGAAGAGGCCTTCGTCACCCTCGACGACGTGCTGAACGCCAGCGTCGCCGAAGTCGCCTAGTTCACCACCCTTCACGCGTCGCCGGATGAGCAGCCTGCAAGATGCCGTCCGGCGACGCGTTTGTGTGTCCGGGGTGCTGGTGGCGCTGGCCCTGTCCGGTTGCGCGGCCGGGCCGCCCGCATCCGCCCCGGTGCCGCCGCCGGGCGGCGGTGGCCTCGACTACCAGCTCGGCGGCGCCTACGATCCGCCCGCCGGGGTGGACATCGTGGTGCGCGACAGCACCGATGAGCCCGCCGCCGGCGTCTACTCGGTGTGTTACCTGAACGGGTTCCAGACCAGCCGGCCGACTCCGAGCGGATGCTCACGGACTCCCCCGAGCTGATCCTCACCGCCAACGGCGGGCCGGTGCGCGACGAGAACTGGCCGGACGAGCTTCTGTTCGATACCGGCAGCGCGGGCAAGCGCACCGCCCTGGCCGCGCTGCTGCTCCCCCAGGTGACGGCCTGCGCGACGGCCGGCTTCGACGCCGTGGAGATCGACAACCTCGACTCGTTCACCCGGTCGGCCGGTCTGCTCACGGCCGCGGACAACGTGGCGTTT
>Ga0247803_1000535_pt1 | contig 20286 bp, 22 predicted proteins | sample UWRJL014104B1_FD_180928 | JGI IMG/M metagenome (GOLD analysis project Ga0247803, IMG submission 180928) | Plant litter microbial communities from Arlington Agricultural Research Station in Wisconsin, United States - UWRJ-L014-104B-1 | ecosystem: Environmental > Terrestrial > Plant litter >...
ATCCAACGGCATAACGCCAGTTGCAGCAGCAAAGGCCACTAAGCCTGAACCGGCTGGGAATGAAATACCAATCGGGAAACGCGTATGAGAATCGCCACCAGTGCCTACGGTGTCTGGCAATAACATACGGTTCAACCATGAATGGATGATGCCGTCGCCTGGGCGCAATGAAACACCGCCGCGGGTCATAATGAAGTCAGGCAAGGTGTGTTGGGTTTCGATGTCTACCGGCTTTGGATACGCAGCGGTATGACAGAACGACTGCATGGTTAAGTCAGCAGAGAAACCTAAACACGCCAAATCTTTCAACTCGTCGCGGGTCATTGGGCCAGTAGTATCTTGCGAGCCTACAGTAGTCATGTAGGGTTCGCAGTAGGTGCCAGGGCGAATGCCTTTAACGCCGCAAGCTTTACCTACCATTTTTTGCGCCAAGGTGTATCCCTTGCCGGTATCGACAGGAGATTCTGGCAAACGGAACAGCGTGCTTGCAGGCAAACCTAGTGAGGCGCGAGCTTTCGTGGTTAAACCACGGCCAACGATCAACGGAATACGGCCTCCAGCTTGAACTTCGTCCAATAGTACATCTGATTTCAAACTGAATTCAGAAATCACGTCACCGTTTTGATTAAGGATTTTTCCGTCGTAAGGGCGAATTTCAATCACATCACCCATGTTCAATTTTTCTACGGGAGCTTCAAACACCAAGGCGCCTGCATCTTCCATAGTGTTGTAGAAGATTGGAGCCACTTTGCTACCGATACATACACCGCCAGTGCGCTTGTTCGGCACGCCGGGAATATCTTCACCAATAAACCACAACACGGAGTTGGTGGCTGATTTGCGCGATGAACCTGTACCTACTACATCGCCCACAAATACCAGTGGGAAACCTTTGGTTTTGAGTTCTGCGATTTGTTTGATGGGGCCGATTGAGCCGTCTGCATCTGGTGTTAAACCTTCGCGTGCCATTTTGAACATGGCTAATGCGTGGAGTGGAATATCGGGGCGCGACCATGCATCAGGTGCGGGCGATAGATCGTCCGTATTGGTTTCGCCGGTCACTTTTAATACGGTGAGCTTGGTGCTTTCTGGCACTTTGGGCTTACTGGTAAACCACTCAGCATCAGCCCAGGATTGAATCAATTCTTTGGCGAACTTGTTGCCCGCTTTGGATTTTTCTTCAACATCGTGGAACGCATCAAACATCAACAAGGTGTGTTTAAGTTCATTAGCGGCCAATTGCCCTAATTCAGCGTTATCCAAAAGGTTTACTAAGGTTTCGATGTTGTAACCACCGAGCATCATACCGAGCAGTTTAATCGCGAGAGGTTTATCAATGAGGGAAGAGGTTGCTTCGTCTTTCAAAATTGCGCTTAGGAAAGCGGCTTTAACGTAGGCGGCTTCATCAACGCCTGGCGGAACGCGGTTGGTAATAAGGTCTAAAAGAACATCATTCTCACCAGCAGGTGGGTTCTTTAGTAATTCGACCAATCCAGCAACTTGTTCAACGTTAAGTGGTTTTGGTGGAACACCTTCGGCGGCGCGTTCAACGACGTGTTTACGGTAAGCTTCAAGCACAATTTTATCCTCATTGGGTGGTTTTTTACTCTCACATGCAGGATCTCTGCGGCAAGAGGCTATCCATGACCTTCACGGATGACCTACATGATGCCTACACGGATGTAGGTGTCCTGAAACGGACTGTAGGGGTGGAATTAACAGCTCTGGCAAGAGCGGATAATTGGGCGTGAAGTATACATGATGCACGAGTCAGTGTTAACTCGAAAACATGCTTCCTAGTGTCTTGCTAGTGCAAGTTTAGTGTAGATGTTATCTGCATAAAATCTGTAAGTATCATTTTTTGGTGCGTCGGCTCAGGCATTTATTGAGGCTATGTGGTATGTTTGCCGGCTTGCAAAATGAGATGCAAAGCAATGCCTGCGAGCATCGGAAACACTTGCCAACAAAAATAAGAAATCTCTCATCTTTAATGATTAATAAATAGGTAAATATTCACATGAAAATAATGAAACGTTGCGTTGTGATGTCGGTCGTTTTAAGTGCATCGTTTGTTGGGCTAACCGCCTGCGGACAAAAAAAATCCGAGCCAGTAGCTACAGCTCCGGTAGAAGTTTCTTCTGTACCTGTTGCATTAGCTTGTGGTGTTGCACCCTCAGGCGATTTAGTTGCTGAACGTATTCCTGGTGCCAATAGCACGCGTACTGAACACGGTCTTTATGAAGGCCCAGTCTGGATTAAAGATGCACTTTATTTTTCTGATTTTGAAACATCAGGTACTTTCCCGTCGCGCATCCAAAAGTTAGATGCAAATGGCGTTATGACAACGCTGATTGAAGACAGCGGTAGTAACGGTTTAGCGGTGGATGCTCAGGGCAATCTTGTGGCGGCCACGCACAAATACAAAAGTCTTTCGCGTTACACTTTAAGCGGCGAGCGCAGCACGGTTGCAGCTCAATTTGAAGGAAATGTTTTCAATTCCCCCAACGATATCGCTATTGCTAAAGATGGAACTATTTATTTCACCGATCCGGCATATCAACGCAATGCTGCCGCTGGCGGCCAAGAGAAAACCCGTGTGTATCGCGTTGCTACCGATGGCGCAGTCACAGTTGTTGATGACACGATTAATAATCCTAACGGCATTGCGTTATCGTTAGATGAAAAAACCTTGTATGTGGCGGGCGGCGATAATCAGGGCGTATTGCGTACCTATTCCATTGTTGATGGCATTCCACAAGCAGGCAAAGATTTACTCACGGACGTAACAATTCCTGATGGTATGACATTAGATTGTCATGGAAATATTTATATGACTGAGCACGCTGCGAAACGTGTTCGCGTTTTGAATCCTGAAGGGCAGCAACTTGCAACTATTAAGGTAGATGCGAACATAACCAATGCGGCCTTTGGTGGCGAAGATGGAAAAACACTTTTCCTCACCGGGGCAGGTGCAGTTTGGAAATTGAAATTAGATGTCACTGGGCAGCCTTACTGATTTTTAAATATTTATGCTTTTATATAAACCCGTTAGAACGCCTTGTATAGGTATTTGCTCTACTGGTATAGGCGATAGCGTTTGCCGCGGATGCAAACGCTTCGCCCACGAAGTGATTGACTGGAATGCCTACACGCATGAGCAGCGTTTCATTATTGCGCAACGGCTGGAAGGCTACTTGTCGCAAATTGTGCAAAATATGATAGAAATTCTTGATGAAAAAATGTTGTTGCAGCAAGTCAAGCATCAGCAAATCCTTTTCAAAGAAGAGCAAAACCCTTATTGCTGGGTATTTGATTTGTTGCGTTCTGGTGCAAGTCAAATCACTGATCTAAATGCTTACGGTTTGCGCTTGCAACCCAAGTGGCGCAACACGCCCTTAACTGAAATTCGCGATAATATTGATAGAGATTTCTATGCGCTCTCTTGCGCTTATTATGAGCGTTATATAGTCCTTCATTTTGCTGAATAGACTTCACTTCACTGAATAATCTTTATATTTATGACAACGTCTTCAAATGCTGCCTTGGCACGAATTCAAAAGTTTTTACATTGCGAAACCCCGGATGCTTGGGTGGAAACTGCAAAGCTACCTGCTAATCAAGCGTTGCTGCTGTTAGATCACGCAAACTGCGAAAAAAAAGCAGCGTCTACAGCTGTTAACCTTATGTATCGCTATGTAGGTGATTTTGAGTTGATGCATAAAATGTCGCGTTTGGCGCGCGAAGAGTTGCGTCATTATGAACAGGTAATGCAGCTTATGCAGAAGCGCGGTATTGCTTACGATCAAATTACGCCTTGCCGCTACGCAGGGGAGTTGCGCAAACCGGTACGGACTCATGAGCCAGCACGTTTTATTGATACCTTGATTGTGGGCGCGATTATTGAGGCTAGATCCTGCGAGCGGTTTGCAAAGTTGGCACCGCATCTGGATGAAGAGCTGCAAACCTTCTATTTATCATTATTGAAATCTGAGTCGCGCCATTACGAAGATTATTTGCATCTCGCTAAAAAAGTAGCTGGTGGTGAGGATATTAGTGATCGTATAAACGTATTTTTAGCGGTGGAAAGGAATTTGATTGAAAGTACGGATACGGAATTTCGCTTTCACAGTGGCGTACTGCAATAATATTAAGTAAGAAACAATATTGGCCGGAAGTTGGCGCAGAGAAATTATCACAACAATCACGCACGACATAATAAAGTAATAAAAGGTGGTATATGTTTAACAGCACTGTGCTTGAGGTGGTGATAGGTTTAATTTTTTGTTATGCGTCCGTGGCGTTAATTGCCAGCTCTATTTATGAAGCTATCGCATCATGGATAAATTTGCGATCTAAAACACTTTTATGTGGTTTAACTGAATTATTAAATGCTAAATCGGAGTATGGCAAAAAACTATTGTTAACTATTTATAATGATGCGTTGGCGCATCCCGCAGGCAATGGAAACGCAAGCACTTTCGCGCAAGTAAAAAATAAACCAGCCTATATTCCTTCAAAGAGTTTTGCACTCGCTCTTGTTTCCTCTATTCAGAAAGAACCTGGTGATTACGAGAGTCTTGCTCGTGATATTAGCGCTGTCGAAGATGAACAGCTGCGTGTGCTTCTACAAAGTCTCTATAAAAAAGCCATGGGTAATCTAAATGCTTTTCAGGATGAGTTGGCAGCCTGGTTTGACCAAGGAATGGGGCGAGTGTCTGGCGCTTACAAAAAGCAATCGCAAATAGGGTGTTTTGTTATTGCTCTTATAGTTGCAGTTGGATTTAACATTGATAGCGTACATTTGTTTAAAACACTTTGGTTGCACCCTGCAACTATTGCACAGTTGAACTTGGCTGGAGTTAACCCAACACTTGCAAACGATGCCTATGCACAATTGCAAACTTTGCCGATTGGTTGGGGTGGTAAATTTGAACTCTCAATGTTGCTTCAGCCGGCTTCTATTGTCGGCTGGCTGGTGACAGCTTCGGCTTCTTTGTTCGGTGCGCCTTTTTGGTTTGATCTATTAAAAATATTAGTTCGTTTGCGTGGCACAGGAACCAAGCCGGAAGGAGGGCCAACCCAACGCTCTACCGAACCTGCGGCTAAATAGCATTTCTAAAAGTTAATTCTGGCAGCTTTTAAGCATCTTTTTCAGTATACACTTCTGCTTCTTCGTAAATAATTTCATCAATAATCTGGCTTTTGCTTTTGCCGCTGCAATCAATGGTGGTATTGGCGTGAGCTTGGTAGAGTTCGTGGCGCTCATGATAGAGATCGGTAAAGCTTTGATTGGATTGGCGTGCTAAGCCGCGCGTATCTATATCTTTTACACGTTCTACCAATTCTGCCAAAGGTACATCGAGAAAAATAATTTGACCAAAATGCTTTAAGTGCTGCATAGCTTTTTCACTGTAGACAGCGCTGCCGCCAGTAGCAATGATATGGTTGGGGTAGTGAGTATTTAAAAGTACGTGCTCTTCAACTTCACGCAGTTTTAAATAGCCCTCATTATCGACAATATCCTGCAGTGTTTTATTTTGCTGGATCTGAATTAATAAATCCGTATCGACAAAATCTTTTGCAAGCGCTTTCGCTAAAACTACGCCGATAGTGCTTTTACCTGCGCCAGGCATACCTATTAAAATTAAGCTATTGCTGAATCGATTCATAATCTTGTATTCATTAAGTTGTTTGAGTTTTAGTTGGTTTTGCCAAGCGTGACTGTAATTTTTACAGTAGTTCAGTGTTGCTACGTTGGTTGTTGTGAAAAATTGCCACTAACGAGTAATTAAAAAATGCAGCGCAGGTTGTTAAATAATCATGCAGCCAAAACTTTATAGCAGCCGTATGGGCGGTGCTTTGAGTCTGATTGATATTGCTTTGTGCTAAATTTGTAAATGTGCAATGAACAGATTCTTGAGAGTCATTTTTTTTAGTTGAGTCTGTCACCACAACGCTAAGTTTTGCTAATGCCTCATTCCATTCAAATAATAGATAAAGTGAGTCATCTTGGATGTTGGTGTTTAATAGGCTAATAGCTTTGTCTGCACATGCTTCAATGGCTTTGCGTAGTATGTTTTCTTCGCTAGCAAGTTCAGTTGCTGAATGAAGAGTGTTATTCAGAGTTTTAGTTGTAGTCCAGTTGAGCATAATTGTGATTCATTAAAATGAGTTATTCGGTAGTGGTTGTTGGAGTGTGTGAGGATCTTGCACACTTTGAACAAATACAGGATTGATTAATATCCGCAGGAGCTAAGTGCGCCAAGGCGGCTGGCGCTATTTTAGCTTGCATGCACCAACAATCGTTAGCATTCTTTCCTGAAGCTGGGTGGCACATGTTGGGCTGTTTACACAGTGGGCACAGGGTTTGATTAATCATGGTTAATCAAATAGCGATAGAATATTGCAACTCAATATCATTGAGCGCTTTTTCTGCCAGCATTTTGAGGGGCGCTTCGTGCACGGGAATGGCCTCAACCACTCGTTCCATAATATTTTTGAGGTGCAAAAGTTGATCGTAAATTTGATCTTGCATAACACTAATTTCAACTAAGGGTAAGCAATCCTCGGCAGCTTGCGCATGCATGGATTTGCTGAGCCATTCTTCCTGTTCCTCTTGTAGTATTCCGCTTCGCACCACTGAAATAGCTAATCGCCCCATCACAGCAGAGACTGCTCGAATCATGGGGCCTGAAGGTAAGCCCATTAGCTTTTTTGATAAAACTCTTACATTTTCAAACTGCTGCCGTAGCATTTTTTGGCGAGCTAATAATTCATCTACAGAAGGTGCTTCGATCAATGTAGTGGCTGGGGAGGGCGCATGTTTGAATAACACCATAGCGGCATCATAAACAGATTCGAAATAAATGTTGTCACTGAGTTTTAAAGCCGTAAGTAACATGGCGTGAGCGTGAACACCATAATTCTGATAACGGGCATGGTTGAAAATTATATTGTCGGTGGCTGCAATAATTTGGCTAACCATTGGCAATTTATCGCCAAATACATGAAAGGGGTAACCTGTACCATCAATTCGTTCATGGTGATTGGCAATAGCGTTACCAATTTCTTTTGGGAGTCCTGGAATTAGCGTTAAAAAGCGCTGTGCAATAATAGGGTGAGCTTGCAATGCCTTCCATTCATCCTGATTAAACTCCTGATTCTTTTGACTCAATTCTGGAGCTAAATATAAAAAACCAATGTCATGAAATAAGCCCGCAATAAAAACCGTTTGCAATTCTTTTTGGCTTAGCTTCAATTGAATTGCGATTGCAAGACCTGCGGCTGCGCTAAAGAGCCCCTGGTAATAAATGCGGGGCGCGCGCTGAGAGAGTACGGTTAAATTTTGCTGCAACAAGGGAAACTTCTCGTAAAACAAACACATTTGGCGCAGTTTCTGTTGATAGTTTTCACCCTCCGTAACAGCGATGAGGCCACTAATATTGGTGCAAAATTTATTAAGAAAGTCATAAAGTTGTTTAGCGCTAAAACTACTGGCAATGCCAACACATTCCTCCAGCGGTTTCATTAATTTATGTTGCAGCAGAATGTCAGCGCGTTTTTCGCTGAGCTCTGAGCCTGAGGCGAGTAATAACATTCCTTGTTCGTTATAAATTGGCTGGTTAGTAACTACAGTGTGTGACTTATTCACTTCCATGAGATTTTTACAATAATGATGACTTTCGCTACTCATTCCGGCATTTTCTCGTTCTTAGTGCTTATATTTTGGAGGATGTGGGTTGCTCTTACCTAAGCTTAGCCCAAGATTATTAAAAATAGATATGTGAATTTGGTGAGGAGTCTAGCGATTAGCGCCTGAGCAGCGCAAATCGCTAATATTGAGCAGTTATTTTTGCAGCTGTGTAGTCCAGCTTACCAGTGCATCAAGCTGAGCAATAATGTTCGCTTGAATTTTGCTATCAGTAAGATTGCCTTGGTCGTCAAAGGTGTTGGCGAACGCATTGGCAAAAACTTCGGGTCTATTCAGTGGGTGCATATTTAAAAATACACACACTTGACGCGTATGATACTGGGAGCGCGACGTGCCCATTCCCCCGCCAGCACCCATTAATGCAGCTGGTTTTCCGCTCAACAAGTGATTGTCTGGCTCCCGCGATGCCCAATCTAATGCATTTTTAAGGGCAGGGGCGATTGAGTAGTTATATTCGGTGCAGCCTAAAATTAATGCGTCGGCTTCTTTCATTTGTGCAAACAGTTTCAGTATTGACGCTGGTTTTTCGGTGAGATCGGAATTGTAAAAAGGAATCTCTGAAAGATCAGCGATGTCAATAATCACGCCTGCAGGTACATTGGATTGGGCAAATCGCACCATCCCCAAGTTAGTCGATTTTTTACGTAAACTGCCGCATATGGCTAAAAATTTCATAACAGGCTCTCTCCATAATGGTTAAATGTGAAAGCCTGCAGTTTGTGCAGGCTTTTTTCCGTCAATCAACAGCGTAAAAAATAGTCGGAATTAAAAAAATCCACTTTTAATCCCGTTTAACTCAACTTCAAAAATCAGTGCTGCGTAAGGCGGCACGCCTTCAGCGCCTTTTTCCATATAAGCATAGTGGGTAGGGATATAAATAATAACTTTTGAGCCTTCTGGCACTTGTGTAATAGCTTCACTAAAACCGGCAACCATGTCTTTTAATTTGAAGCTATCCATTTTACCGCGTTTGTAACTGCTATCGAACTCGGTACCATCCAGTAAAGTACCGCGATAATGCACGGTAACAGTATCTTTTATCTTGGGTACTTTGCCGGTTCCCTTTTTAATGATTTTATATTGAACGCCAGAGTTTAAGGCAACTACATCGGGTTTAATAATGTTGCTGGCAAAAAAGGCTTTTTCTTCCGCAATGTAGAATTGTTTACGGTTTTCTGCCCAATCGTTATCTTTGATTTTAATTTTTTCTTGAATAGCTTCCAGTAAAGCTTTTTCTTCTTTGGCAGATATTTTAGGTGGTGTAGCACTAGATTGTGCATCCGCTAAACCAATCGCCATACTGGCCGGCATTACTGGAATACCATTTTTACCAAAGCTTTTTGCGATGGCGCGAGCGGTTAAATAACTTACGCGCTCTTGGGTGGTGCGCAATCCTTCTGGAGCATCAAGCAAATCACCTAATGGGGTCGCAGTGTTAAGCGGTGATGCACTTTTTTGCAGGCTATCCAATAATTCACCGTAAGAATCTTCGGGGATTCTTGCGGCAATACCGTCACGCACATCGTAGGCACCCAACAAGAAGGGCTTTTCCTCAATACGAATTTTCATTGAGGTTAATTTTTTAACAATATTGCGCGCTTGAAAATAATTGGCTGTTTGCTCAAGGCTATTGAGTTCAATACCTTTATAGGGAATATCAAGCTGGCTGCTACACGCAGAAACGGTGATTGTAATCAACACTAAAACAGCTTTGAATAAATTACGCATAACTAAAACACTTTTTTGGGAGTGGATAATAGGTGGCTATAATAAACCATAAAACTGAGTATTGGCTTAATGAAGATCACTATTCATCATTTATAGATAATACTCATTGGAATGAAACGCTGTGATTGTTGATTGAGGTTCAAGCGAATACATAGAGTTGATAACAAACAACGGTTCTTTTTTACTGATTTATATCCTCTTGGCTTACACCATTTAAATCCATTAACACTTTCATTTGTTGCTGCAACTGCTGTACTTGTTGTTGAAGTTGCTCAACTTTTTGTTCTAACTGAACTGAGCGCTCATCACCACCAGAAGGGTGAGTTTTTGTGGAACTCATAGAGGCTATAGCGGCTAAATCAGGTTGACCACAAAGCAGATGCGTATAGCGGTCTTCGCGTTGATTAGGCGCGCGTGGAATACGGACAAAATAGGGTGTGGTTTTAGCGCACAGATAATCAAGCTTTTCTTCAACCGCTTGAATGTTTTCAAATTCAAACATTCGCTGGGTACGTGTGAGCAACTCAGCCAAGGTTTGCGGGCCTCGCAGCAGTAAAACATTTAACAGCGCTTGAGTGGCTTTATCTAAACCGAGCACGCGAGTTAAGCGCTGATCGTAGCGAGCAGCACGTGCGCTGTAATCCACAGCAATCCAATTTTTATCTTGTAATTGGCTTGCGCAACGCTGTAGTTCGCCAGACTCATAATTACTGACAGGTTCACGACTGGTTTTTTGATTGCAGGCTAGTATTAAGCTGTTTAGCGTAATGGGATAAGCATCTGGTGTTGTTAGCTGCTTTTCCATGAGCGAACCCAGTACTCGGGCTTGAATGGCGGTGAGCATGGGTTCAGGTGTTAATGTTTCATTACTTTCCATCTTGGGTTCCATCATTTCATTTATGTTTCTTGGCGGCATTTGTTGTTAAACATTTTCTTTTAAAAGAATTCAGGAGTTTTTTAGCGTGAGTGGAATAATAAAAACACTTAGTTGTTAACTAAGTTTTCAAAAGCATCGATCAGAATTTCTTCATCCTCCTCAGAAAGTGCTGCTAAATCCATAATGCTAGGTTCATTAACACCAAAAATATTTTCAATGTCTTCTAACTCAAAATTTGCAGCAGTTGCTTTCGTTAGATATTGCTGCACAGCGGTTTGTAACTTCAGGCTATCGCCAGCGGCTTCCTTAAGTTCAGCAAGAGTAACTTGTGTTAACCATTCAATAAATGCAGCTCGATGTTCGAGGGAAGGGTCAGTAGCAGCGTTGAAGTTCATGAGATACCTAGGCTTAAAAAATAACGCCTTGCTTGAGCAAGGCGTTAGGGATTATTTAACGTTGACAGTTATTTTTTCTGAGATAAGTGGATGAGCCCCCGGGACGTGAATGTAGTTGCCAAGTAACAATTGCAATGTGTGTTTGCCAGGCGTTAGGGTGATTTGAGTTTCCGTTTGCGCTTTACCAAAATGGATCAATGTTGGTGTGGCTGGAAGAGGGCTGTGCATATCTGGCAAGGTATCCGTATCGATTAATAAATGATGATGGCCTGAGTTAGGTTTATCAGTACCGGCAGGTGCAATTTCTACACCTGTAGCACCAAATTTAACCGTAAAGGTGGTTGGAACTGTAGCGCCATTTGCGGGTTCTATAATAAATACTTTGGCTATTGGTGCGGCGGGTTTGTCTGCTGCAAATGCTGCGGAAGAAATCACAAAGCTCGTTAATAGCGCAATTATAAAAGAAGGTTTCATGGTGGAATTCCCGTGTTAGTTAAATCCAGGTTGATTGGTGTGTCTATTATTAGGATCATCAAGTCTACTAGGCGCCTGTTTAAAAAACTACTCCATTAGCTTTAATGCAGGTTAGTTGAGAAGACGCATGAAATCGATTGGTGCTGGCGTTTCAAATACCAACTCTTTGTTGGAGTTTGGTTTCACCACCTGCAGGCGCGATGCATGCAATCCCATTCGCCCGCCTGCGCTGCCATAGCGTGGGTCACCGACAACGGGATAATTGATCCACGCTAAATGCGCGCGAATTTGGTGTTGACGACCAGTGTCAATCTGGACTTCTAACAAGCTGCGTGTACTGCTTGATTTCAAGGTTTTATAGTGGGTGAGGGCATGCTTTGCATCGGGGTGATCGCCAACATGCATGCGGTATTCAACTTCATCAAGTCGCAAAGGCTGATTGATGCTGCCTTCGGGCGGATTAGGATTGCCTTCAACAATGGCCAAATAGATCTTTTCGGCTTTATCCCATTTTGCCATGACTGCTTCACGAATTTCTCGCGACGTAGCGAACAGTAAAATGCCAGAAGTATCTCGATCAATACGATGCACTGGCCATAGTTTTACTTCTTGAGACTTACGCGATAATTGCTTACGCAGAATCGCTAACGCATGTTGCTGTGTTTCTTTGGCGGTACCGACAGATAAAAGACCTGCCGGCTTATTGATCGCAATTAAGTCGCGATCTGAATAAAGTATTTCCAGTTGTGAAGGCGCTGAATTAGCTGGTTTGCCAGAAGCGCCTACTTCTATTATATCGCCACTATTGAGTACATGATTATGTTGCGTTACGGTAATACCATTAACGCTGATGCACCCTGTCTGTAAGCGTTGTTTGATTTTATTGCGTGCCCATCCCTCTAGCTGAGAGTTCAGAAACCCTAGTAATCCAGAGGTTTCTTTAACGTATAACTTATCTGACATGAATTGAGCCTGGTGAAGAGTAACAAGTACAATTAATAGCAAGAAGTACTATAGCTGACTGTTAAATGACGTAATAATATGAACTGTCAAAGTGCCAGTTTATCGCTAATAAAGCTATTCCTTTTTAATAACTAAGGAGCAAGTATCCGAGCTAAAACGGATTATATTGCTTGAGGAGGGCATGATTCACGCTTTTAATGCATAAAAAATCTATAAAAATAAAGGCGTTACAGTGTTAAATTTATAGTTGTATTGATATTAGGCTACTAAACAATGAGGGTCAGACCATGTCACTGATAAATCGCACGCGTCTTACTGCAGAATCCATTATGAGTAAAACCCTTTTGAGCGCTTATGAGGGGTGGACTATTCACCGCTTGGCTGAGTTTTTTATCAAACACAATATTTCGGGTGCTCCGGTTATTGCCTCAGACCATGAGTTAGTGGGCGTAGTGACTGTTTCGGATATTTTTAAGTTCAGCAATATGGATGAGAGCAATCGCCGCGAAGCACTACGCAATTATTATCGTGAAGCTTGCGAGATAGATTTGGATGAAACCAGTTTGCGTGAGTGGAGTGGGCATGCTGAGAGGAATTGCACTGTTCATCAAATTATGAAGAAAGAAATCATTGCTGTAGAAAAAGATTTTTCGGTTGAGCAGGTCGCCGCAGTTATGGTTAAGAGTGATGTGCACAGAGTTGTGGTAACCCAGAATAAAATTGCTCTTGGGGTGATTACGACCATGGATGTTTTGCGTACCTTACAGCCCGAACTTAGCCCTCTACATTTAGTCGCCTCCAGTTAGCCGCTAAAATCCATAAATTGCCAGTTGATTTTTTTGCTGGCATTTCCTGGATTTTTGTTCTCACTACCACTATTTACTCGCGTGTAAAAAAACATATACTCTCGCCGCTATTTTATCCTTCATGTGTCATGTCATTGTTATTCTTGGATAGGTTTTCTATGTCTTTATTCTCGTGTTATAAAAAAATATTTTTTGTTGCTTTATTTTCGGTAATTTTAATTGGCTCATCTTCTATAGTGTTCGCCTTGTCTTTAAGCGATTTGAGCAACAAAGATGCAAATGCAGGTTTGAAGGCGGCTTTGGAGAAAGGTTCTAGCGCTGCAGTTGCCAGGCTAGGTGTTGAAAATGGCTTTATGAATAACGATAAAGTAAAAATTAAACTTCCTGCAAAATTCGATAAGGCGCGAGCAGTTTTAAAAATGACGGGACAATCCAAAAAAATAGATGAGCTTGAAGTGTCAATGAACCGTGCTGCAGAGGCTGCGGTACCTTTGGCAAAGCCATTATTGGTTAATGCTATTAAATCTATGACAGTTACTGATGCTAAAAATATTTTAAGCGGCGGCGAAACTTCAGTAACAGATTTTTTTAGAGAGAAAACGGCGGTTGCACTTAGCGCCAAGTTTTTACCCTTAGTGAAAGGCGTAACCGATAAAACCCAGTTGGCTAAAAGTTACAATTCGGTGATGGCTCAAGCCCAAAAATATGGTGTGGTGAATGAGCAAGAGTCCAGCGTTGAAGCCTACGTGACTAAGCGTGCAACCGACGGGTTGTATTTAATGATTGCCGAAGAAGAGAAAGCCATTCGACGAGACCCCATTGGGGCTGGTAGCAAAATTATTGGTAAAGTGTTTGGCACTTTGAAATAGCTAACTCATTAAACGTGCGGGTAAAAATAACACCGCACGCAAGAACGCGAATAGCGCATCAAAGGTAATACCTATCAGGCGAAACGGCAGGGAGACTAACCATATTAACGGCCAAAGGATGAGTGCAATCAATGCCAAGGGCCAGCAAACAATCAGTAACAACAACCAGCAAATAAATGTGAACATGCGAGCTTATCCTCTAAACATTCGTCACTAATTGATTAGATGCAGTTAGTACACGATTAGATTCACTTTGCCGCTGATAATTTCGCATCTCCACTTCAAGCCTTTAAATACCTGGCCTTGAAATACTTGGCTAGTGGAGAGCTGTAAACTTATTTAAAGGTGTTGCAGTCGTTAACAGCACCGCTTTGAAAACCGCGATTAAACCATTCAGCACGCTGTTTAGAGGTGCCATGCGTAAATTTCTCTGGGCGAACAGTGCCAGTAGCTTTTTCCTGTAAGTGATCATCGCCAATTGCCGCCGCTGCATTTAATGCTTCTTCAATATCGCCTACTTGAAGCATTTTACTTTCGCGGTCGGCAAAGTGTCCCCAAATACCGGCAAAGCAATCGGCTTGTAGTTCTAATTTTACCGATAAAGCGTTAGCAACAGCTTGTGATTTATTTTGCTGCGCTTGGCGAACTTTACTGGAGACGCCTAACAGGTTTTGCACATGATGCCCAACTTCATGAGCAATAACATATGCTTGTGCAAAATCGCCAGGCGCGCCCATGTTATTTTTCATTTCTTGATAGAAGCTTAAATCAATATAAAGTTTATTGTCGCCGGGACAATAGAAAGGCCCCATCGCTGCTTGGCCTAAACCACAAGCGGAATCAACGCGATTTCTAAATATCACTAAAACAGGTTCTTGATAAACTTTACCCATTTTTTGAAATTGCATGCGCCAAGTATCCTCGGTATCTGCAAGTACTGTAGATACAAACTCGGTGAGTTCTTTATCTTGTGGGCTTAAAGCTTGGGGTGCCTGTTGTGTTTGCGTACCACTGGTGAGGCCCAAAACATCAATGCCAAGAAAGTGTGCTCCAGCAAACCCGAGGCTGCCAATAACCAAAATAATTCTGCCTATTTTGCTGCCCAGTAAAAAAGGAATCAGGCGAAATAATATTGCCGCACCGCCACCACCCACGCTTGCCGAAAGTGGAGAGTTACGTTGGTCTTCAACATTATTGCTCTGTCTGCGGCCTTTCCAGTCCATGTTGATTCTCGCTTGTAATGTGGGGGGAGGTTATTTGTGGTCGAGCGTTTGCATAAATTTTTCAGGGTTAATTTTAATGTCATCTTCACCCACTTGGTCAAAGGGGTTTTCAAGATGCTCTTGAATATTATCGAGCCCAGTAAAAACCATAGCAAACAACGTAGGTGTAATAAAAGCGAGCCATAAATTTTGGTTTTCTGCGAGGATCGCAAAGTAGGGGCCGAGTACAACAAGAATTGCATAGATAAAAAATTTGCTATACAACCGCAACGTTCTTGGTGTGCGGTATTGATAAATATGCTTAATGGTTTCGAAAGCGGTAATAAATCTGCTCAAATACGCATTCACGCGCGACACTTCACTGCCAGACAGCCCTCTATCTCTTAAAGCCTCTATTGTTTTAGATAGCTTTGAAAACTCGTTATAAACAGCTTTCTCTTCATCGGAAAAATGATCAGTTTTTGAGTTTTGAAAAAGGGCGACAGAAAGCCTAAAGATGTTGTAAATGTGGATTCTAAAATTATCAATATTTTCACGTGCTTGTTGGTTGTCATCTCGTAACCAGTCGCGGGAAGCTAAAAATATGACTCTTCCCATGCTTTTCATCATGCCATATTGAACCAATGCTGACTCGCGGCGGTTATAAGCGCCACCAATTGAAAAGACAATAGGGAATACTACCGCAATACCAATAATGGTGAGGGGGAAATCAATTTTCCAGCCATAGTGCATGCTGATCAGTGTGGAGCCAATTGCAAGTACAAGTGCGATTAGGGTGTTGACACTGAGAATTGAAAAGAATCTTTTTAGATGGTTGCTCATATTTAGATTGCTGAAGGCTTAAGGAAGTAGCAGTGTAAACAAAAACGCAGTGGTACCGCTAGTATGACTAAGCAGAAGTGAATAGATGTTATGAATAGTCAAAAAACGTTCGGTGTTCTTTGCCGGAGCTCAGAGAATTAATTTTATTGGGATGTTTTAGCTTCTGCCAACTATCTACTTGTTTGCCCATATTGAGGTGAGGAAATTCAGTGGCAGCCTCAGGATGAACCTCTAAAAAATGCAAAAGCTTTTTTAAACTACCGCTTTGACTAACATCAAGCTTTAAAAAAACCTCCCGGTTTGAAAAATAACGTAGAACTTTCTGCTGATGTTCCAGATAGCAAGTGGCTAAATGTTCGTCGCTCAGCGGGTCGGTAGTTGTGGAGAGTTTAAAGCTGGTGTTCATGCTACGTTTAAGAACGGGGTGAAGGTAGCCTGTTTTAGGCGTTAGTTCTGGCAGCATTTTATTTAGGAGCATGCGAATAGATGGAATCCAGCCTTCTAAGGCTCTATCCAAATACACAAATTTTGAATTGGGAAAAAGCTTATCGAGTTGGGGATAATCACAAAAGCAGGGGGCATCGGAAATGACATCTGCCAATTCAAATGCGCGTTTGGTGTAAGCAGTGTGCGCAACTTTAAAACCATAATCTAATATCGCAACGCTTATGCTGGTGGTTCCGGTTCTGGGAAGGCCGATGATAAAAAGCTTGTTCATAATGCAAATGTTGTTAATGAGTATGTTGGGCATACTAACGACTTTTGCTCTTTTGTGCTTGGTGATTCTATGGATCGAGATTGCCAACCGTAGAAAACAAAAAAGCCAATGAAGTTAACCTTCATTGGCTGTTCATGACAACAAACTCAGTGGCTTTGTATTTTACGACGACGTGCAAAAACTGCCAAAGCACCCATCAACATAAGACTTAAGGTGGTTGGTTCAGGCACACTCACTGAGTCTGCTAGGCCAATTGTTCCACCATAATAGTATTCATGTATTGGCGTATAAAAAGAAATTTCTGTAAATGTGCCGGTGAATTTTAGTAATCCGTTACCTTCACTACCTGTTATCAGGTTCCCACTTTGTGTCAGAGAACCGGGGCCCCAATGGCCAGCACCTTGCGCTAGTATTTCCGGTGTAGCATTGGTGAAATAAAACTGAACGGCAATAGACGGCTGGCCAACGCTAAATAAATTAATGTAAGGGTTAATAACGGCACTAGAAAAGCGGAAGGTATTAAGCACTTGTGTTGCACCGCCCTGCATCAACAAGGCTCCATTTTTGCCGGGAGTATTACTCACTTCTGCATTAGTAAATGATGATGGCACGTCATTAAATATGGCCGCGTCGTTATCTATACCGAAGGTTTCACCCGTGTATGTTACGGTAATGCTATTTCCATTTTGGCTGGTGGTACCGGTGGAGGAGTTACTCCAGTTTGTCCAGTTTACGATTCCCGCCGAAGCGGACAAAGGTATTAATAAGCTGGCGGCAAGACTTAAGGCTAATAATTTTTTCATAATAATCCTGTATTCAGAGAAAATGTATTGGAGGTAGAGGAGACAGCTGCACCTCTGGTTCTTTAAGAAGCCATAGTAGGTAAGCAATAAGGCTGCCATCAATAAAAATGTGATATGTGTTGTGTAGTTGAGGGCGTGTTCGAGTCAGACCTTAATGTTTTTAGCTGAGTGATGTAAGGTATTTCGACATTGTTGAGGCGGAAATAGCGGTCATAAATCTATATTTTGCAGAAATATTTTTCTTGTCTTATTTATTAGTCTCATTTGCCCCCATCCTTGGGAGCTTGTTGAGTTACTTTTTGCAAGTATAGTTGCGGTGGTTTATGGCACTTATTGCTTCCATTTACTTTTATGGTGAATGCTTTATATAAGAACGCTTTACCAATTCAATTCAGTTTTTAATGTGTTCTCCAAGGCTTTTCCTAGGCGTGCATGAGTTTTGCTGTTTGGGTGGTAATCGCAACCGAAACCTTCTACGCCAGCGCCTTCGCCTAAATCAATTACTTTCACTTTATCTTTTACCATTGTGTTCAACACTTGTTTTTGGGCTTCGCGCACTTTGCTTGAGAGCATGGGGCTAACAATTAAATAAACAGGTTTGCCGGCGTAATCATTTTGAACGTGGGTAATAAGTTTTATCAAGGCAGTGCGATAGTTATCGGGTGCAGACTCTTCCCAATAATCATTAGTGCCTATGTTGATAAGAATTGCATCTGGCGTGTATTGAGAGGGCTCCCAGCGGCTGGTTGGGTCATCGGCTAATGTGCGTGGGTAGCGGTCAAGAATTGTTTGCTGGACGGGTGTTTTTTCACCATAAGAACGCCAAGCACCAATGCCAGACCATGCAATTGCATGTAAATCTGCACCGAGTGAATTGGCGGCGAGTGCAGCATAGGTGAGTTGTTGATTGCTGGTGTCCAGCGTGTAATGACACGTTTGATCGGCGCCTTCAACGCCATAGCCTGCAGTAATGGAGTCACCAATAACCAGTAAACGTTTTTGAGGTGCGGTCACTGCGAATAATTTTCCATCGGTTTGTGGGTCGCTCACAAAGCTGGTTATGCCTGCTGTGGATTCATTAACGCGTGTTAAACGAACAAGATGTTTGGCTTTCACCAAATTGTTTGCAAGTGTGTAAGTGTGAGTACCGGATTGAGTCCATAGGTTTTGAGTTTTGCCGTCCAGTTTGAGTTCAAAACGTACGGGGTTTTGGCTTGCGATGGCAATTTTGGCGCTAGTCCCTTCAAACTGGAATTCAACGGCTGAACCGGGCCAGGTAAATTTGGCTTGGCCAGTAGTGGATTGATCAAAGCGACCAATTAAGCGTAAATTTTTACCAGTGAAGGTATTTGTAGCTTGTTCTGACGCTGCAGCTGTCGTAATGGCGCTTGCAGGCTTTTGGCTCGATGACTCATTTGTGTTGGTGCAGCCTAACAACAAGAGTGAAAGAGCTGAGGCCATTAATAGGGAGTATTTCATAGGAGGTCGCCTTTTAATTAAATTAATTATTGCCTATATATTGCTGAATTTGTTCAATGACTTTCAAGCCGTATTTACTGCCGATGTAGAGAATACCTTTATCTATTTCAGCTTTTTTCGTTACTGGCAAGTCGCGTCCTGCTCATCAGAAACTCGTTGAGCTAAATAAACTTTAATAGAGCCTTACAGGTTCTTTGGTTTTGTGATCACCTGATTTTCCATGACAGTTTTAAATATTTCACTATTGGTACAAGTATTCAGCCAGCGTTGCAGGTTTTTATAAGGTGCTTCTGCAAACCATGTTTTGTCTACCCCCGCAAATTGGCGAATAAATGGAAATATGGCTATATCAGCAAAGCGTGTTTGCTGATCAATAAGGAAAAGATGTTGGCTTAATAAGCTATCCAGTTTTTGCAAAAATAATTCTGCTTGCAGGCGATAGTCTTGTTGGGTTTGTTCAGGGTAGCGATCGAAATATTTATAACGATCTAATAGTGGTTTGAACTCAAGATCACATTCATCCACAAGAAGCATCATGTGTTTTTGTATTGATGTATCCTCACACAATAGCCAGTTGTAAGGGTCTGCTATTTGCAGAGCCCACATCATTATATCGCGGCTTTGCTCAATCACTTTTCCTTCAGTTGTGATGACTACAGGAACTGTGCCTTTGGGCGAATAATCCAATAGGCTTTGTGGTTTGTTTTTGAGTGAAACTTCAATATGTTCAACGTCAATGCTTGCTGCATAAATAGCCATGCGCGCACGCATGGCATAGGGGCAGCGCCGAAAGCTATATAAAATTGGCAGGGTAGTTAACTGCATGGTTAAATTTTTATGCCCATAAAAATAGCGTTCCCACTTGATTCTCCCCAAGGCACAATCTTGTCATAGTCATGTTCAAAAATATGTACCTCAAAGTAATCCTGCAACAGTGAGTGCAGTTGTTGAAAACTTACGGCCACCATTGGGTGTTGATCATGCCAAACTTCAGTTTTTTCTTGTGTGGTTTTTTCTATGCAGAGTTGTAATGTTTGCCTGTCGCCTTTACCACAATAATCCCAGCTGGATTGAAAGCTAAATTGACTGTTATTGTGTTCTACATAATGTTTAATGCCTTTTTTATTGTCGATAGTGTTTTTATCCACTGCATTAAAACAAAATATACCGACTGGTTTGAGCGCTGAATGCACACTGGCAATACATTCTTTTAGCTTAGCGATATCAGCGTTGTAGTGAATGGAATATAAAAAGCAGCTGATTAAATCAAATGTTTCTTGGGTTTTAAAGTTGCTCATATCTTGCTGGGTAAATTGTGCTTCGGGGCAACGTGCTTGTGCAATATCTAGCATGGGTTGATTGATATCCAAACCATTCGCTGTATAACCTAAATCGATAAAATGCCTAACATGCGGCCC
>Ga0247803_1000537_pt1 | contig 20277 bp, 7 predicted proteins | sample UWRJL014104B1_FD_180928 | JGI IMG/M metagenome (GOLD analysis project Ga0247803, IMG submission 180928) | Plant litter microbial communities from Arlington Agricultural Research Station in Wisconsin, United States - UWRJ-L014-104B-1 | ecosystem: Environmental > Terrestrial > Plant litter >...
CCAGCAGAGACGGACCTTCGCTTTTCCACTTTGTACATTAGGAAGAGCTAGTTTAAACTATGTATAAAAGTCACGCACTTGTGAGACGAGATGTAGATTAGCACCACCCCTCGTTATAATGATAGGTGGAATAGGTGATCCGTTGTTCGACCATCGTTTCATTGACGACCTCGAGAAGTGATGTAATAGACCAAGCTTGCGTTGAACAATTTTATACGGATATCAGAGAAAGATGCAAGATGTGTGCTGGACAAGTTTGGGGCGTAAGGGATCATGCCAGAACTCAAGAAGGGCGGCTCCAGATGAGGCAACGGAGATACATTCATGTATATCCAATAACATATTGTTTTAAATCATAGCATGGGAGAGCGAGCAATTTGGTTGTCTGGCGAAGTTTCTATCCAGAGTTCATCGAGGTTGCATCTACGCAAGCAATATGTTTTGGAAATTGAAGCAAGGCTCAAGGGAAAAGGTAGCCGGTACTACAATCTAACTATCGCCAAAGGAAATCCCAATGAGTATCTACAGACAAGTCTGGATTTGCCGTCACCCTTCTGCTGCTTATAGTCACATGAAGCTAGAATCAATTCAAAAAGCCTGCTTTCCTCCAATAATCCAGAAACTTAGCCACCACCTCGGCACTCACGGGACCAACATTTTTCGCCATAGTACTGCTATGCTCCTGAGCCCGCTCGGTACCCAGTATCAGGCCCCCGCAAGCCATCCTTTCAAAATTGGTCTCGAGCCAATCAGGCATACCTGGTCTTGCGGCGGGATTCTCTGTCTCAGGAACGAGCGGCGAGACCCTGACGCGTCTGACCCAGTCTTTGAAAGGGATGATATTGGTCGAGTCTGAGATACCAAGGGCGCGGGCTAGGACTCGGTTCATCTCTTTCCAAGGCTGACCGACGGGGTTGTCGACGTGGTAAACCGGGTGGGAAGCATTCGAGTTTAGGACGAGGTCTACCATGACGGCGGCGCTAAGGTCGACAGGTACCCACTGCATAACGCCGTCTAGGTTGGGCCACGCGCGAAGAGACTGAGCCGATTTGATGAAAAAGGGCAGATGCTCTACGGTGTTCCAGTACCCACTAGTTGACGAACCTGCAATCTGACCCGGGCGAGTTACGTGGGGACGGAACAGGGTTGGAAATTTGTGGAGGGTCTCGTTGAGAAGACTCTCGCAGACCCATTTGGCCTCGCCGTAGCCGATGGGTACCGTAGCAGAGACGGGGAGGTGGCGCTCGGCAACGCGTGGTTCATTAGAGAGTCCGACGACGCCAATGGATGAGACAAATTGAAAGCCGACCCTGACACTATCACGGCCAGGCGAAATCGCCATCTCGCGTGCTAGATCCAATAAGTTCCTCATGGACTGAAGTTGGGGTGCAAAGCCGGAAATAGGGCGCGTCCAGCTCATTGGCCAGGCATTGTGTATGATGTGGGTGCCGTTTTGGACAAGCCAGGTGTATTCGTGCGGCGGGAGGCCCAGTTGCGGTCTGGCCGTGTCTGTTCCGAATACACGAAGTTTGGCGCGGGCTCCGGGCGCCAACTTGATGCCTCTTTCTAGAAAAGCTTCTTGCTGTCGTTTGAGTACGGGCACGCTGAGTGACTCGCGGTTGATGCAAACGACTTGGGCAACCGTGGGGTTCTCGGCCAAGTTTTGGACAATGTGAGATCCTAAGCTTCCTGTGGCACCTGTCACGAGGACTACGGCGCCACGGTTGGGTGCTCTTCCGCTGGCTTGCTTCTTTGTCTTGAAGTGAAGTAGTTTAGACGAGGCCCAGCCGCTGGCATATTTCTGCACTAGACTCTCTGCTTCGGCTGTACGCGGACCATGGTCAATCTTTGCCGCCTCTGTTGGGGCTGACTTGGGTAATCGTGAACCTTGATCACCGGAAGCCAGGGCAATCATGACTTTATGATAGGCATTTGCCGACGTGTTTCCGTCTGTCCAGTCGACGTGACCGAAGCCTGCGGCGTGCATTTCGCGTTCCCATTGCTCGGTAGCTACCGTAACATCTTGGCGTCCTCCATGGATCTGCCAACGGCCCTCAGTTCCACTTCCGAGCAGACCGAAGATGATGTGGACAAAAGGCGAGACCTCAGTCATCCGTGAAGTCAAAAGGAAGCCGTCCGATTGCAGAATGTAACGCGCGTTAGACAGAGACATCCCAGTAAAGGAGGTATTGGACAGCACCACGTGCTGACCTTTGAGCTCGTTATTAGCAGAGCTCTTCAAGTCGAGCACAACGAAACGCATAAAGGGATACTGCTTCTTCAAGCGGCGGCTGGCGTCGGCCACCATGAGCGGCGATGGATCGGTGAAGGTATACTCGACCGGCATGTCGAGCGATGCCAAGAAGGGTGCCATGATGAGAGTCAAACCCCCGGTACCAGCTCCCACCTCGAGCACTTTTAGCGTCTTTCTCCCGTGCTTGGCGGGAAGCCGCTCAATGAAGCCCTTGACGACTTCTCGCATCTGGTGGTATCCAGCGCGGAATAGTGGGTGTTCGTTGTACAGGGCCGCTATCAGCTCCATAATCCGAGGTCTGGCAGATATGATGCGCATGCCATCTGTCTTTCCGCTCAGCACAGCTGCTAGCTCCTTTCCAGCGTGATAGGTCAATTGACTGCTCACGGTAAAGTCGGGATGTTGCATCTGCAGTTCCTCTAGCATCGCGAGGCTCGTCTTGGGCGGCACCATGAGGTGAGTACGCGTCACATGTCCGGTCGTGCTATCAATGTCGACTAGGCGCGCATCATTTTCCAGAAAGTCGTACAGCCACTGCACAAGGCGGTGGTGCTGAGAAGTGAAGGGCACACGGTCAAGTGGCTGACCAGATGTAGCAGTGCGAAGACGGCATCCAAGCTCTTCAAACGCCTCAACGACAAGGGCAGTACAAAGACGGTTGCTGTCGGCCAAAAATGCACTCTCGAACTTGTCGAGGCGATGATCGCTCAGCACCTGGTCGGTTGCTATCTTGACTTGGCCAAATGATGCAAGAATATCTGTGGCTGATAATACTAGCTTGTCCGTGTGTGTTGTAGATGGCTTGAGCTCCGGTCGCGGCGTTGAAGGTACTGTAGAGAAAGGCGATCCTGACCAACTGTCTGGGAAGTCTGTGTCTTGTTCTATGACACAAATTGACGAGTCCTCTGAGGACTCTTCCTGACCATCAAGTTGAGCTTCGTCCGCTTTCTCTTCATCCTCCTCTTCCGAGCTCTTTAATTCATTGGTTGCGCTAGAGACGGCATTATCAACGCAAACGACGAACTTGCGCAGAGTATTGGCTTTGATCTGCTCAGTCTGATCCAGCGTGCATGAAAAAGTCCTCTCAACCTCGCGGCCAAGCTCCATTCCCATGAGAGAATCTATACCGAAATCCGTGATGTCGGTATCAAGGTCCAAGTCGCTGGCGGCTAACCCCGTCACGGTAGCGACGAGGTTACGAACATCTCCCGTCAAGTCTCGACGCTTTACTTTGAATGATTCTGTTGCTTGTTTGGGTAAGGCTCTGTGTTTGATTGGCAGCTCATCGGCACCGTCCGAAGATCTTGATTTGAACACTGCGTTTTCGACACATGTCACAAACTTACGCAGCGTCGTCGCTTTGATCTGCTCTGCCTGATCCAGTGTGCACATGAATATATTTTCCACTACGTTGCAGCAGGTTAGACAAATTCAGAATCCAAAGGTACTCTTACTTACCCTCGCGGCCAAGTTCCATTCCCATGAGCGAGTCGATGCCATAGTCGGTAATCTCAGCATCCAGATGCAGCTCGTTGGCCTCTATTCCAGTAAGACGGGCTACCAGGTCACGCACCTCGACTGTCAAATCTCGCCGAGAGGAAGATGACACAGAGGGTGCCTTACTCTTGGCATGTGACGTTTTCTTCGACTCTTCTGCTGGTCCCGTGCTGATGGCAGTTGCACGACTAGCTTTCTTCTGTTGATTCGAGTTGGATTTCAGCCGAGGTTCCAGGCGTAGAACCGACTCGTCCTTGGTCCTCATCTGCAGCATCCTGCTCATGGACGCCTTGGCCACGCGGCCCCACTGTACGCCCAGCATGACTTCGACAAGCTCTCCTGCATTGGGATCGAATATGAACATGTCTGTAATGTAGGCCTTTTGACCTTGCTGCTTATGGCGCGCATATACATGCCACACGTCGGTGGCGGCACGCGTGGTGGTTTGATGGCTCGGTGACCGCATCAGCATTTCAACCCCCTTAGCGATGTAGATTTCATCGCCCGACGATGACGATGTATCTGGACTCATGAGGTTGGTCCACATGCCTCCTATCTGCGCAAAAGAGTCGCTCAGAGGCACATCTAGCCACGTGTCACTCCGCCGATGTTTCGTGTCCAGCTGCACCTGGCCGGCGCACTCATAGCCGCGACCGACAACGTGACGCACCCCGCGGTAGATTTCGGAATAGTCGACTACGTGGCCAAAGGCGCGATACACTTGGCGGCCTTGCAGTATTTCCACCCCCTCCTCGTCCAAGCTGGAGTTAAGGAGTTCCTTAGTTCGACTGTGGCTGACCAGCCGTGCAAACTGAGAAAACTCCTTGACATATCGACCGTCTGCTGATGAGCGCACTTGCACGCTCGCCTCCACATGTGTTTCTTGTCTGCTGGAATGCTCTTCCACACTGAAAAAGCGCGCACTCCATTCCTGATCAGCGCCAGTCGGGACGAGGTCCATATAAATCACACGCGACGCGTCGAAACATATGGGCGAGTGGTTGACCATGTCACGTACTGAGGGCTGCATGGTGGTGTCTGTTCCCTTCCATTCCGAATGCAGGCTGAATAGTGCCTCGATTATGATGTCGAATATGAGCGTGGCCGGGCAGATGGGTGCCGTGTGCGCAACCACGTGGGCTGAAACCAGTTCCATGTATTTGTTTGACTTGGGATTGATGCGGAAACGTGAATGCTCCTTGCTGCTGTCTTGGTAGCCGACGAAGTCCCAGATTCCCAAAGTCATCTCTTTGTTTTTAACCTCCGTAGGGAAGGAACCGTTTTGCTCTAGAAGCGCCTTGGCAACCCTCTTGTTGACTTCTTCCGACGGCAACTTGATTGGAAGCCAGTGACGCGAGGCCGAAGATTTGTCAAACTGGTAGGGCGGCAAAAGCATCGTCGTGTACTCGAGCGCTTGTGTCCGGTGATGGGCCCAAAACGACACACGCAAACCCTGCTTCCAGAGGGAGACGGTAGCATTTGTCAGGCTATCGAAGCCAGATTCGCAATTTGTCACGGAAAGGCCTTGGAAGTGTTGGTCCTTGGAGTTTCGGGCCAGTGCCCGTGCTGCCATGGCAGTGATAGTTGAGTTGGAACCAGCCTCGAGGAATATTGCCTGCGGGTGTTTCTTGGACAAGCGCTGGACGGCATGGTTGAAAAAAACAGGCTGACGCATGTGTTTGGGAACAAACGTCCAATCCAGCTCCCCATTGCCTGCCCCTTCGGTAGCCCGTTCGATTGGTATGCTAGGCTTTCGGAATTTAAGACGTTTTCCAACTTGTCCTAAGGCGTCCACGAGCTTCTCGACAAGCTTGGAATGGAATGCGTTGGTCACGCTGAGCCGCTTGCTCTTGATAAGAGTAGATTGGCGATGTATGACTGACTGCAGGGTGTCCACAGCCGCTGTTGTTCCAGTCAGCGTAAAGCTATGTGGACCGTTGTAACACGCGATACTCGCCGAGCCATCTGAGCCCGCGGTATCGTTCGCCTCTTGCACAAGCTCGTGAACAATGGACTCATCGGCCTCGACAGCCATCATGGCGCCCGGTTCGGGTCCCCACGAATCGCGCACCAGCTTGGCTCTCGCTGCCACGAGTCTGACCGTATCCTGGAGGCTTAAAGCACCAGCCACGCACAGGGCGGTAATCTCGCCGAAAGAATGTCCGACAACTGCTGTAATTTTGGACTCAAGACCACAGCTCATCCAGCTCTTTGCACAGGCGTACTGCATTGCAAAGAGCATTGTTTGTAGCTTGATTGTATCCCGGATTGGTTGACGTGAGAAGATGTCAGGGAAAATACTTTCCACACCGAGAGACGTCGCCACCGAGTCCACGGCATTCAGATACTCGCGAAAGACGGTTACGCTATTGTAGAGCTTACGATCCAGCCCAACGTAAAGAGAGTTTTGGCCACCAAAGCATAGGACGACGGGTCTCTCAGCCGTGACCTGAACGATGCCAGCAGGTGCAGCTTTTTCTTTGTCGGAAGCCTTGCCCACCCGTAGCAGCTTTTCCTCAAGTTCAGCAACGGAACGGCAACTGAAAATGTAGCCGTGCGCTAGGTGGCGGTTGGACGACCGATTCAGATTGAAGGAGATGTGGGCCAGCGAGTTGGCGCCTCTAGGCAACGAAGCCAAGTACGAAACCAGCTTCTTACTGTAAGCTGTGATGGCCCGAGAATCGAATCCAGGAATCCAGAAAGGGTATTCACACTTCTCGTCGATATGATTTGATATGCCGCGCAATGATTCTTTAGCTTGAGCGACGATCAAGGACGCGTTGCTCCCGCAAGCACCATAATTATTAATGAGAGCAATCTTGTGCTTGTCATTCCATGACCGTAGCTTCGTGACCAGCTCCATCATGTCATCCGGCCGTACATTAATGTTGTGGTTCATCTTTGTGTGGCTTGCTTGGGGCGGAATAAATTCTTGTTGCATCATCATTATGACCTTAACGAGGGAAAGAACACCGGATGCGCCTTCGGCATGGCCGACAAATCCTTTTACTGAACCAAAAGGCAGCTGATCCATACGACCAGACTCTGGACCTCCAAGGGCGGCGCGGATGCTTTCGTACTCGGCCGGATCGCCGACAGCTGTACCCTGTAACTTCTACTCAGCGGTGAGGTTACCTAAAGGGTAAATAAAGGAACTTACAGTGCCATGCGCTTCTACCAACGATATCTCCTTCGCCGACAAGCCCGCCTTGCGCAATACATCTTCGAACAGATATGTTAATGACGGTGAATTAGGCACAAACAGGGGCGTCGAGTTCTGGTTCTGGTAAACGGCCGTGATGGGAATCGTAGCCAGCACGGGATTGCCATCTCGTACCGCATCCGACAATTTCTTTAGAAAGACGAACCCAAAGCCCTCGGCGCGACAGTAGCCATCGGCATCATCGTCAAAAGGCTTGCACTGGCCCGTCGGACTAAGGAAGCTGCCAGCAGCCATATCCTGATGCCAAAGCATGCTAGTTATGATACTGGAGCCGCCTGCCAGGGCAGCCGTACATTCTCCGGACAGGATATTACGACAAGCCGTGTGTATAGCCACCATAGAGGACGAGCAAGCTGTATCAAATGTCATGCTTGGACCAGTCCAGCCAAAGTAGTGCGATAATCTCCCACTGATGAAGCTCCTGAGTTGTCCGGTGGCGGTGAAAGCGTTTGGTTCGTTGCTGAACGCGTTTTGATCGTAATCAACGGCGGCTACCCCGTGATAGACGCCTATATGCTTATCTTGCTGTAGATCTGCAAAGTAGCCTGACTGCTCCACGGCCTGGTAGGCAGCCTCAAGTGTGATGCGACCTTGTGGATCCATTGCGGCCGACTCTCGCGGGCTGCGCTTGAAAAACTTGTGGTCGAAAGCATCCGAATCGCGCACAAAACAGCCATACCATTTGCGTTGGCCTTCGGGGCCTTCCCGGTACAACAAATCGTGCGGTAGGCGATCTTTAGTGATGAGCTCGTGCTGACTCTCGCCGGTCTTTAGCATATCGGCAAACTCCGCGAGATCGTCGGCTCCCGCTGTCTTGATGGACATTCCAATGACGGCGATAGAGTCTTTGTCGCTATCAGGGGTGACGACCGGGTCAGAATTCGTCGAAACTGGGGGTTGTTGTTTTGCCTGAGGAGACATCTTAGATAAATCTTTTCCTTGCAATTGAGGCTTGACGGCCAATGAAAGACGCGCGGCATCATCCGGAAAATAAATCTGCCGATTTCCTACTCTTCGCATCATACTAGGTGGTATACACCTTTCCAGACCCAATGTGACCAAGAGTGGCTTCCTGTCCGTCATTACAGCTGAAAAGGTTCCGAACCAGTCGCACTGCTGCACCAAAATGCCCCTAACGACCATCTCAGTTATGTTAGGGGAGCCGGGCAGTATGTTGTTTCCTTCGGCTCGGTTGTTATATGTTGGTAGAGCCATCTCGGCCGCATCAGCGTACTGCAGACCGGGCATTGAATCGCACATTTCGACGAGCATATCGGCATAGACTTTCCACGCCGGGTCAGGGCTATGGATGTGCGCCCGCATGCCCAGCTCTTGTACAATAGCCCCAGCTTCAGCCCGAAGGCGCTTCGATAAAGTGGGTGCCGTGGTTTCCGTAGTAATGACTGTGGCTCGCGTTGCGTCAAATTTTACGGCCAGGTAGGTATCAGGTGACAAAGCCTCAATGATGCGCGACACATCTTCGCTCTGTTTGGGGCTGATCCATGCTACGGCAAGAGATACAGTCTCGCCCTTGCCTCTGGCCGTATCCCAGACATTGCGTGCGTCGACCAGCGCGCCTAGCAACATCGCCAGCCGTACCGCCACCGAACCGTACTTTGTCAGCTCTTCCCGGTTATGTGCGCTAGCCACTGCAAGAGCTCCTAGCATGCCTCCGCAGAATCCCAGAGACTCGAACTTGTTACTGTTTCCTGATTGCTGCTGTTGATACACAATTTCGGCATGAACGTCTCCATTGGCACTGCCCTGGGTGAGCTCAACGTATTGCCAGTACTGAGTGAGCTGTATCAGCACCACCAAGGGAGTAATGATGATGTTGGGGAGTTGGGTATCTTGTGGCATATCTGCCTGCCCGTGTCGAAGCCATGAGTCGAAGTCGCTTAGCTGCTTGAGGCCCGGAATGGCGGCATCAATCTCGGGCATCTTCTCTGTCAAATCCTTCCAGTAGCTGGACAGTCCGGCGGTTGCCTCTAGGATCCATTCTCGGTGAGGGCCCTGCGAGATGGATTGTACCTGCTTGTCCATAGCTTGCTTGGTGAAGGTACCGATGTGCGGGCCAAAGACGAAGATCTCCGATGAATCACTTGAGCCATCCATCGCGGGCCTTGGGGCCTCGGACGTTGTTGGTGGTGCCATTGTGCCTTGGTCGGGAAATGTTGAAATGACAAGAGGGAACAAAACCTCAAGGATGGGATTTGAGATGGGAGGAAACCAAAGGCACTACAATGCCTCTGTTCTTCCCAATCGGGATCACAGATAATCGCGTCCATTTTGATATAAGTAGCAAACTGACGTCGATGGTAAAGTGTTGATCCGTGCCCTTCAGATGTCTATCGCGACCGGGGTATCGGATGACGTTCAGTCACGTGTGCCCGTGCTTCCGAAACGGGCCAATGAGAGGCTAACGCTAGCTCACGTCCCGAAATCCGTCGAAAACCATCAGACACCTCAAACGCCTCATGTCAGCCTGTCTCATCAGCTCGCCCTATCAGATGAAGAGGCCAACTTACTCCGGGCACAGACCCCGGGTATGTACCCCGAGTAATACTCTTCCCATACTGACCGACAAGCGGTGTCGGACGGAGTTTTATTCGAAAATTAGGAATGACAGGTAGCCCGGCGGCTGAACGGTACAGAGTAGCATGGGAGTTCTCTTTCGCAGGATAGTCCACGCGGGGTGACGTACAAACGCGGCATCCAGGAGGACAACCGGGCTTCATTCCACCTTTCGAGATCATTCCCGCCTTTCTCACGATGGCCGAATCGATGCAAGATGGTACGAGCTTCTTTCCGCCTCCTGCAGAACACGGCTATCGGTCGTTGATTATGCTGGTGCAAGATAAGACAACCAACTCTCCGAAAGGCAAGGTCTAGATGCGTTTCGAGGTATCGAACAAGACGATCTGCAATCTTGGATGTTTGAGCGTTCAAAAGGTCATTGCGTCAGGGTCGAGGCTTATCCACTCTGAAATCTGAGCTGTCCGGGCGAACGAAGGAACGACGCGATTGATGTTATAAAGTTGATTGCTCCACATCTTTCTTCCCGATTTCAGCCCTATCCAAGGCTTGACCTAGATTGTCTCTTATCTTCCGCTGTCCCCGATACCCTACTACGATCAAATCATGGGCAGCATGAACGTGGACCCTGAGTGGGCCACCGAACCTATTGCCATCATTGGCTTGAGCTGCAGGTTCGCCGGCGACGCAAGCAGCCCTGAAAAGCTATGGAACATGATGAGTGAGAAGCGAAGCGCATGGTCCGAGGTTCCGGAGTCTCGGTATGGCCAAAAAGGACAGTATCATCCCGAAAATGGGTTGCTAAGCACAGTGGGTTGCCATAGAGTCATCACTACCTCCTGAAAGTTCGCTGACGAAATGATTGCGGCTCTTTAGACGAACGTGAATGGAGCACATTTTATGCAAGAAGATGTTGGCCTCTTTGATGCCGCCTTTTTTGGGTTTACGGCCGAGGTTGCTTCGGTAAGGCACCCTTCTGGAAGGGACCGTTTGTGTCAGAGAGAAAGAAGGCTTACATACTCGTGCCAATGCAAATAGGCTATGGACCCTCAGTTCCGATATCAGCTCGAGTCCACCTATGAGGCACTGGAGAATGCTGGCCTCCAACTATCCCAGGTCGCCGGCTCAAATACATCTGTATACGCAGGCGTCTTCACACACGACTACCATGATGGTATCATGCGTGATGGAGACAACTTGCCACGGTCCACACTGATTGGTACATTTTCGGCGATGGCATCCAACCGGATATCGCACTTCTTCGACCTTATGGGTCCTAGTATGTCGATTGACACGGGCTGTTCCGGCGCGCTCGTATCGCTACACCAGGCGGTACTAGGCCTGCGTGCCCGCGAAGCTGATATGTCTATCGTGTGTGGGAGTAACTTGCTGCTGGCACCTGACTGCTTCAAGATATTCTCTTCCCTTAGCATGCTCTCGCCAGACGGCAAGTGTTACGCCTTCGATTCACGCGCAAATGGATATGGTCGTGGCGAGGGTGTAGGAACCGTCATCCTCAAGAGGCTTAGGTGAGTACACGTAGCTTCAGGAAAGGAAAGAGGTGGCAGCTGGGAGACTGACGCAAACCATTTAGCGATGCACTAGCAGCTGGAGATCCAATAAGAGCCGTTATCCGCGAATCAGCGCTGAATCAGGATGGAAAATCCGAGACGATCACGTCGCCATCGCAAGCGGCGCAAATCGAGCTCATGCGTGAAACGTATCGCCGGGCCGGCCTCAATCCTAACGACACGCAATACTTCGAGGCGCATGGTACAGGTAAGAACTCCGGAGACAGACTTCCGCTGAGCTTATACTGATTCGACTTCTTCGATACAGGTACACCCACTGGAGACGGTATCGAGGCGCGCTCCATCGCAACCGTTTTTGGACCCAAGACCACAGGACGGAGCAAGCCACTCCACATCGGTTCAGTAAAGACCTTCCTTGGTCATACAGAGGCGGCATCCGGCATGGCTGCGCTTATAAAGGTTGTGCTGGCTATGGAAAAGGGCCAAATCCCAGCCAGTATCAACTTTGACAAACCAAATCCCAAGCTGCAGCTTGATCAGTGGGGGCTGAAGGTCGTCACTGAGCTGGAGCCATGGCCAGCTGGAGATGATGAGACTCGCCGCGCTTCTATCAACAATTTTGGCTACGGGGGAACGAATAGTCACGTCATTCTGGAGGATGCTCGGTCTTTCCTCCCCTCCATCAACATCTCAACCAAGATGAGCAAGAGTTCGGGATCGAAGAGCGAGGTACTTGTAATGTACGGCCGCGACGAACAAGCCTGTCAGCGCATGCTATCTTCTGTCAAAAGCTACCTGCAAGCGCGCATTTCCTCCACCGAAGAGCCCGAAAAGTTGATACAGGATCTCGTTTGGACCCTCAGCCGCCACCGCACACGTTTTCCCTCAGGTTGGGTATCGACACATACGGTGCAGTGGTCAGGATCCGAAAACGTGCTTGAGCAGGTCATCCAATGCCTGGACGCGCCACAGTTCAAGCCTGTGCGCCTTCCAGGCGACAAGGTTCCGCGTATAGGTATGGTCTTCACAGGTCAAGGAGCTCAATGGCATGCCATGGCGCGCGAGCTGATAGACGCGTATCCTTTGTTTCGATCGACCCTCGAGGAAGCCGAGCGCTACCTCAACGAATTTGGAGCCGGCTGGTCCCTGATGGAGGAGCTGATGCGGGATTCGACCTCAACGAGGGTCAACCATACGTCACTAAGCATTCCCATCTGCGTTGCGGTGCAGATAGCCTTGGTGCGTCTACTCTCGTCGTGGGGCATAAATCCCACCGCCGTAGTCAGCCATTCATCGGGTGAAATTGGAGCTGCATATGCCGTAGGGGCATTGAACTTGCGCCAGGCAGTGGCTGCTGGATATTACCGAGCTGCTATGGCAGGGGAGATGACGCAGCGATCTAACGGCCCGAAAGGCGCCATGGTTGCTGTCGGTGTTGGAGAAGACGCTGCGAGAGCCTACCTGGACCAGCTAAGCAAAGTAACCGGCAAGGCGGTAGTTGCATGCGTCAACAGCCCAAGCAGTGTTACAATTGCCGGTGACGATTTGGCTGTGCAAAAGGTCTTGGAGCTGGCCACAAAAGACGGTGTGTTTGCCCGCCGCCTCAAAGTGGAAACGGGTTACCATTCTCACCACATGATCCCCATTGCTGAGAGCTACCGAAATGCTCTATGTGTTGCTCTCGGCTCTGGAGACAGCATTAAGGACAAAGAGCTCCAGGTCATCTTCTCATCGCCTGTCACGGGGAGTCGAATTACACACGCCAAAAAGCTTGCCGATCCTGAGCACTGGGTCGACAGCCTGCTGCAACCAGTAGAATTCGTCAAATCGTTCACTGACATGGTTCTTGGCGATTTGAACGAGCTGAAGAGCAACATCGACGTCGTTCTCGAGGTGGGTCCTCACACTGCGCTGGGTGGTCCTGTGAAGGAGATTCTCTCTCTACCAGAATTCGAGGGTCTATCGATACCGTACATGGGATGTCTCGTCCGCCACGAAAATGCACGCGACTGCATGCTCGCCATGGCCCTCAGTCTCCTGCGCAAAGGCCTGCAAATCAATCTCTCACAACTCGATAGTAGCTTCTCACATACGCCGCGTGTTTTGACCGATCTGCCCTCTTATCCTTGGAACCACAGCGTAAGACACTGGATCGAATCACGCCACAGTCGAGCCTATCGGGGAAGGGATCAGGAATTCCATCACCTTCTTGGATTCCCGGTGCCAGGGACAAATCCAGAGTCAGCTTGCTGGAAGCAGCAAGTGCGTGTATCTGACAGTCCATGGCTGAGAGACCATGTCGTTCAGGGCAGTATCCTGTATCCTGGTGCCGGCTATATATGTCTTGCCATTGAAGCAATGAAACAGCTTGCCGAGAGGAGTGACAAGAGCGCGTCGCTGAGAGGCTTCACACTGCGCGATGTTGAGATCCACCAGGCCCTCGTAGTGCCCGAGAGCTCTGAAGGCATCGAGGTGCAGACGGTGCTCCAGTTTGCCGACGACAAAGCGATGGGCAATCATGGCTGGAGAAAGTGGGAAATTCTGTCTGTGACCACGGACAGCCGCTGGACGCAACACGCCAGAGGGTTCATCCAGGCCAATTTCAACACTGCAGCCAGCAAGGTCACAGATGACTTTGTTTCAGATTCAGACTATGTTCGACGCATCGATCCAGAGGATATGTGGGCCAATCTGCGCGCTCTAGGCCTAACCCACGGTCCCTCGTTTCGGAACATTACGAGCATTCTGCAGGACGGTAGCACCAAGAGTATCAGACGTTGCATGACGACCATAGGCGTACCTGACGCCAGTAAACCCTCGGATAGACAAGTGATCCATCCCGCGACACTGGACTCGATTGTTGTTTCTTCCATTGTAGCTTTACCGAACGCTGGGGCCGGAGACCAGGGCCCTAGGGTACCGCGGTCCATCAGGAAGCTACGGGTGTCGTCTTCCCTGAATTCCAAGGCCGGCCATACATTCAGCTGCAACACTATGCTGCCCCAGTTCGATGCACAAAAGCTCTTGGCCAACATCTCACTCGTTGACGGCCATGAATCTGTTCTAGAGATGGAGGGACTTGTGTGCCAGTCTCTGGGCTCGAGCGCCACCGCCCAAGCTTTGGAGCCGTGGACCAAGGCACTGTGCACCGAGATCAAGTGGGCGCCGGACCTGGCCAGCACCCTTTCACTGGGGTTGACTGGCGCGGCGCAGGCTCTCAAGGAGAAGCTCGGCCTGAGAAATGAGATTGGGAAGTACGAGAAGGATGTGTTGATGCGCCTGAGACGCGTCTGCGTCTACTTCAGCCATGATGCGGTGCGAAGTTTGACTGAGCAAGACGTGAGCAACCTCATGCCGCATCATGCCAAGTACCATGCCTGGATGAAGGAAATCCTTGAGCTCGCAGCGGCGCAACGCATGGGCCCGGATAGCAACACTTGGGCAACTGATTCGCGGCAGATACGCGACAGGAACATGGCGCTTGCCGCCTCACAGAGTGTTGAGGGCGAGCTGATCTGCCGTCTGGGACCTATGCTTGGGTAAGTTTTTTTTATAGGAAATTCTTAGGCGCAGGATACTAATAAAAGCAGGCCGATACTCAAAGGCGAGGTAGAGCCGTCTCAGTTCATGACGAAGGAGCTATTGGACAGGTACCAAACCAATGCCTTGAGGCTCTCCCCAGCATTTGCCCAACTCAGCTCGCTACTGCGTACCATTGCGCACAAGAATCCTCGCGCCCGTGTTCTCCAAATTGGTACGGGCTCAGGAGCTGCTGCGCGCCACGCACTGAAGACGCTGGGTACCGACGAGGAAGGCGGCCCGTTCGTTGACAGTTGGCACTTTACCGACAAATCATCTTCTTCATTTGATGCTATCAAGGAAGAACTCTCGGCCCAAAGTGATTACTTGGAGATGCACTTTAACGAGCTCGACATTGAAGAGGACCCTACCGCACAGGGCTTCGAGTCGGAAAGTTACGATCTTATCGTTGCCGTTCAAACATTGCACGAAACCAAGAGTCTTAGCGGCGCGATGGCTCATGTGCGCACTCTTCTGAAACCTGGAGCCTCTCTCTTACTTGTGGAAACGACACAAGTACAGATTGACCAGAAGTTTGTTTTTGGGTTGCTTCCCTTTTGGTGGTCGTGCAAGGACGCTGAACGCAAATCGGACCCCCATCTGGCAGTCCACCAGTGGCAGAGTTTCCTCACGCGTGCAGGATTCAGTGGCATCGAAGCTGAATTGCGCGACTTTGAGCCCGAAGATGACATGCACACTATGAGCACCATGCTGTCGTATGTGCCCACACCAGCGCTGAAACCACCCGAGGAAGACGTCGTTGTCGTCGTGAGTAACAAGGCGCCTCCACCAGCGTCCTGGCTGGAGCTTTTACGCAAGTCCATAGCAGATTTGACAGGAGGAGGACTGCCTGCGACTCAGATAGTCGAATCCGCCACCGCATCCTCATTTGCGGGCAAGGCTTGCATATTCGTAGGCGAGGCGGATCGACCATTGCTGCATAACATCGATGAGGCGGCACTGCGAGGCATCAAGACTATGACCACCAGCTGCGAGGAACTACTATGGATCACACGCGGCGGTACTGCTGAGTGCGAAGACCCGAAAATGTCCCTTGCTTCTGGCTTTTTGCGTGTCATGCGTAGCGAATCCGTTGGGCACAGCTTCATCTCGCTGGACTTGGACCCCAGCCAACCGACGTGGTCCGAATCGACCACTTCAGCCATTGTGTACCTGTTTAGATATGGCCTAGCTGTTGATGATGTCGTCTCTTCCGCCGTGCGAGAACACGAATTTGCGCTGCGCAATGGTCTACTGATGGTCCCGCGCCTCATTAAAGAGCCAAAGCGTAACACCTTCTTCTCTCCGGAAGTACCAAATTGGTCAGACCCAGATTCTTTACCTGAGATGCCCCTTTTCCAAGCGGATCATCCAATGAGCCTAAAAGTTGGCATTCCAGGCCAGCTGGATACGCTGGCATTTCACGTTGATCTAGAGGTCGAAGATTTGACCGATGCCGACATGGTTGAAATCGAGCCGCGAGCGTATGGACTCAACTCTCAGGACATCATGGTAGCCATGGGTCAACTGCGCGACCGCGCTATGGGACTCGAATGCGCAGGAATCATTACGCGCGTAGGCACTGAGGCTGCAGACCAGGGATTCGCTGTAGGTGACAAGGTCATGGCTCTGCTGCAAGGTCCCTTTGGCAGTCAGATCCGTACAAGTTGGCAGGGCATCGCACATGTGCCCGAACAATTGGACTTCAATGAGGCCGCATCGCTTCCATGGAATTTCAGCACCGCCTATGTAGGACTCGTCGACATAGCACGCGTTCGATACGGCCAGTCTGTCCTAGTACACGCAGCAGCAGGCGATGTTGGACAGGCGGCCATTATGCTGGCTAAGGACTATCTAGGCGCTGAAGTTTACGCTACGGTCGGCTCCCAAGAGGAACGCGAGTTACTCACACGTGAATACGATATTTCGAATGAGCGTATCTTTTCCAGCGACGACGTAGAGTTTGCGCAGGGCATTCTAGCTGTTACAGGCGGTCGCGGCGTTGATGTCGTACTCAACTCGCTGGCGGGCACTTTACTACAGGCTAGCTTCAACGTTCTGGCACCCTTTGGCCACTTTGTCGAACTGGGCAAACAAGACGTCGAACGGAACAGCCTTCTCGAGATGGCCACCTTCGCACGAGTAGCATCCTTCACGTCGCTTGATATGATGGCAATACTTCGAGAGCAAGGCGATGAGGCGCAGCGTGTCCTCGCCGAGGTTGCTCGCCTCGCCGCGCAAGAGATCATTCGACCAATTCGCCCAATTACCGTCTACCCAATGGGAGAGATCGCACACGCTTTCCGGCATATACAGGCCGGCAAACACATAGGTAAGGTAATACTATCGACCCAACATGACGAACAGGTCAGGGTGGTGCCGCGTGCGCCGATACCCAAGCTCAAACCCGATGCGTCGTACGTGCTGGTCGGTGGTGTGGGTGGCATTGGTCGATCAATTGCATACTGGATGGCTGCCCACGGCGCCCGGAACATCATTGTACTTTCCCGCAGTGCCGGAAATATCCAGAAGACAAGGTCATTCGTGGCTGGTATGCGCGAGGCTGGCTGCCGTGTGGTGCCCATGGCCTGCGACGTCGCGAACATGGACCATCTAGCGAGGGCACTTCGCGCATGCGAGATGGAAGAAAAACTACCGCCAGTCCGTGGAATTGTGAACGGCGCGATGGCATTGCAAGACTCGATCTTCGAAAAGATGACGCTTCAGGACTGGCAGACATCCATCCGGCCCAAGGTTGCAGCCACTTGGAATTTGCATTCGCTGTTTACGCAACCGGACTCGCTCGACTTTTACATAATGCTCTCGTCAGTATCGGGCATTGTCGGTATTGCCAGTCAGGCGAATTACGCCGCAGGTTGTTCATATCAGGACGCGCTGGCCCGCAAGCGACGGTCCATGGGACTTCCAGCCGTGTCGCTCGATCTGGGAATTGTGAAGGAAGTCGGCTACGCGTCCACATCCGAGTCACGCGCCGTATTGGACAGCTGGCGTAGAGCTAGCCAGACGATAATACTGTCAGAAGAGGACGTTTTGCGAGCCTTCGCGGCCGCCGTCTTGTATCCTCGTGATCTGCCCCAGGTCATTGTTGGTTTGAATACAGGCCCGGGGCCACAATGGGACTCTGTCATGGGCCGAGACGCACGCTTCCAATCTCTAAGGTACCGTCAGTCCGCCGCCGCCCGAAGCCAAGCACTGGCGGCGGACTCTGAAGGCAGCGACAAATCACTTGCGGCGCAGTTGAAGGCGGCGAGCTCTGCAGACGAGGCAGGGCACTTAGTTGGCGAGGCAATCGCGACCAAACTGGCTGAGGTCTTCATGATCCCCACCGGTGATATTGATCTAAGCAAGCCGCCGGTCCAATATGGGGTCGACTCGCTTGTCGCTGTGGAGCTGAGGAACATGCTGACGCTCCAGGCTGCCGCCGACGTTTCGATCTTTAACATTCTTCAGAGTGTGTCGTTGATCGCACTGGCAGGGGATGTCGTGGCCAAGTCCAAGCTTGTAAAGGCTGAAGCAACGTGAGCGATGAAACATAGAAGATTATAGAAATTGCAATGTAACTACAAAGAGATTGTCTCTAGCTACTGATACTCGTTCCGATCCTTAACGCACAACAACAATGTTCATTCGAAACTTTTAACATGAAGATCAAGCTTGACCCAATGCAATACTCTCGTCTTCCGATCCTTGCACAAAGCGTACACTGTATTTTCGTAGATCACAGCGAGCAATGCGTACGAGCATCTTTCCCGTCTCACTAGTGATAAGAAAGGTAAAATCAGAAGTGGTTGAAAAGATTGGTTGCTTCGCCATTCATACAACAGGACCGGCGCATCTCCAATCCTTCAACTTGGTATGCTCGACCGATGTGTCTCTCCTAGACCCAGCAGAAGGATTCCTATAGCTCAAGAGCAGAGAAGCGTCAGGCAGGTAATACCCAGTGGAGTTCCAGAGGGCATCGATTACGACTCGCTATTCTACTACGTTTCTTGACTTCTGAGTATTAGCGACTTGAGATGCACATCTACTTTAGGTAGTCTCTGACGTAGTCACGGCGGAAATGATCTCAAGTCAGAAGCTAAAATATGACTTGATGGCTGCGCACAGCAGCGGGCATGTCCAATACGCCACCTACGCTACGTTACCATTCACTCTACTCCGCTTTCAGCGCGCGGATAACACAGAGCCGCGTCTCAAGTCATTGCGTCATTGAACGGTACGTTGGGTCCTCAAACCCTTGCGCAAAATTACCCGAAATCCTTTGCTGATCAGTTGCAGATCGCATCTTACAAGCTACCGGTACGCGGGTCCGCACACAAAGTGAGCAAACATACTCCGTACAAGTTTGCGTAATCGCTTAGCGCCGTTTCACACGGACCCGCGTGCACTCTTCTCAACACCAACATATTGAAGCGCTTCTGCGGGAGAACATTGGAAACGATCAACATGCGAGGCGTAGTATGGAGTTCTTACCCTGTAAGATAACTCTACAGACATGACCATCAATGTGGCAGCCACCATCGGCAACGTCTTTGCTATGGATATGATGCACCGTGAGATAAGCCTTATAATTATCTGAATCCTCCAGAACTCAACAGCTCGCAGCAAAGACGACCTGACCTCGTCAAGTCGGAACTAGTACAAATTGAAGTCTTCGTGTCTCCGACTATATTCTCGCTCCGACATGTCGAAATCCATCGAGCCAACCACCTACAAGAATGGATTTAAGCAACCATCGGAAGGCGAACCTTGGTTGTACCCCAAACCAGGAGCACAAAACTTGCCAGCTGGGCCGCATTACGTGACACCACCATCCATTGACGTGGTCACTTCGCCGGTCAACAATGCTCTTGGGCAGAGCGTGCTCCGATCCTGGCCCACCATATTCAATGGCACAAATAGCCCTGATGGGGTACCAGATTGGTGGAAACCGTCTACTGACGTGGATGTCTTGATTGTTGGCGGTAAGTATCTTTGCTCTGGTGCTATGAAGACCCAGACCGCCGTGAAGAGTGCCGCACGAGAAGAGACGTAAAGAGCAAAAAAGAACATGCGATGAACAATAGCTAACGCGTGTTCTTCAGCCGGGCCGAGCGGTTTGGAAATTGCCGTTAGTCTGGTTCGACAGGGTGTTACTTTCCGCATTATCGACAAGGGAGAGATGCCTCTGCCCACGGGCCGTGCCGATGCCGTCTTGCCGCGATACGTGGAGACATTGAACGCTTGGGGCATCTCCACGGACGTCAGCGAAGAGGGCCCTCTTATAGAGCGGACGGCTGTGTGGCGAGACGGAAAAGTGCTGGTTCACGGGCGGTCACATCAGTCTGACTCGCGGTTCCGAGGCTTGCATGTCATCACTCAGGGCCAGCTGGAGCGCATCTTCGTGCGGGACCTGCTTCGTCACCAGATCCTGGTAGAGCGCTGCACCACGCTGAAGGGATATGACATTTCCGAGTCAGACAACCCGGAACGCCCCATCAAGGCTGTCATCCAGAATGATAAGACGGGACGCGAAGAGACGATCCGTGCCAAGTTTCTTGTCGGTAGCGACGGGGCATCGAGCATGATCCGGAAGAAGCTCGAAATCCCGTTCCACGGGGTAAGCACGGATATATACTGGGGCATCATGGATGGAA
>Ga0247803_1000538_pt1 | contig 20266 bp, 18 predicted proteins | sample UWRJL014104B1_FD_180928 | JGI IMG/M metagenome (GOLD analysis project Ga0247803, IMG submission 180928) | Plant litter microbial communities from Arlington Agricultural Research Station in Wisconsin, United States - UWRJ-L014-104B-1 | ecosystem: Environmental > Terrestrial > Plant litter >...
AAAGTTACTGCATTTCCCAAGGTGCGTCTTCTCTCGTGAACCAAGACTCACTGCACAGGTAACCAATCGAGAAATAGGGATTCAGGATGCTGGTCGGCGATTCGATGCTGCGCACTAAAGAAGGACAGCAGAAGCAGCTCTGCCACCGATGCTTCTCGAATAAAAAGCAAGACCCTTTTGGCGGCGCGCCATGCACGGGCGATGACACGTTTGATTTGCCCAAGAAGCAGTGTGGAGGCGGAATACGCACTACCATCACATTCCCTACGTACGTTTCCTAATCACCGTCGACGCATGGGAATCCAGTGTGGGATGGCTAATCCGAAGCAGATGCTGGAATGGCAAGGACCTTGACAGCCCCAACCACAAAGAGCACGTCGCATACCCGAGCAGCGGCTCCTTCGAATCCGGCGGTCCTTGCCCGGCTACTCACCCTGTGAAGCTCCCACAGCTCATGTACGAAGTCATGTGGGATACGACGGTATTCAACGACAAGAACATTTGGCCAACGGATGGCTCGCAGCCTTTTGTCTACTCTATGGGCGACGGGTACGTTTCCATCATCGTGATAGATCTGCTCAGTACTGATTTGATAGGTCTGGTTACGGCCAGCACGGCGACTACATCTTCGGTTGGAAAGACGGCGTCTTGCAAAAAGCGCTCGATGCTCGCTGCAGTGGCAACGCCTGCAAGACCCTCAAAACGCAAAGCTCGTCCGTCTCGACCAAATGTTCCAAGGCTCAAGTAGTGAAAGAGCCGGTTAATGAATGTAAGTCTTCCCGCCAACACGCAGGCTCGAATTATATGCTAACGAGGGCCAACAGGGCTCACCGAGCTTCCTGGTGGTGCGACGGTCTCGTATTCTTAGGTTTCTATACGCGGAAGTCTTAAATTCGGGTCGACTGTCATACATGGTCTGACGTTTGAAGAATGGTACGAAGGTGGTGGTGTTTGTGGTGAGTTGACTTTACAGGGATCTGTTCCTGATGGCTGTCGCTCGCTGTGGTCATAAGTCGTACATCGGACTCCGCTGCAATACACTCCTTTCTTGTAATTCGTGCGCTGCATCGGTGTCATTCCCTTCGCTTGTTAGTGCAGCCTTGTCACGCTAAATATAAATAGATACACACAAGTTGGACCCCGCCATGCGATCTGCGCTCGTATTCCTCGCAATCGACGACTTGCCCCTTGCATACACGATCAAGAAGTCTCCGCTCGTCCTCGTGTTCGTTTCATTTTCTGCCATGAGCTTCCCGAAAGAGCGCGTCAGCGAGAATGATGTAATTTGAAGGCTCAGCCGCAGTGAGCGGTGTTGTTTATATGAGAACGTTGCGGACTTACGATAAACCCCAAAGCAAACATGACTAGAATTTTGGCACCTCGTGTGGTTTGGTGTGTTTTTGCAGCGATTGTGCACCCTGCGCTCGCAGCTTGGGACAACCTCACACTCTCCGACTACAAGCTCAAGCAAAGTGGATACTCCGCCACCATCGCCGCCCTCGACAAAGCGCTCCCAAACGTCAAAGTCAGCGATATCCTCACCGACCTCAATCATGGAAATCCCGCCGCGTCTCCCGGCATCAAGAACCTTGTCGCTTCGACTGCCTACCGCTGGGAAGACACTGCAGACTTCAACGACCAAGATACCGAAAAATGGTATCCGCAAGGCATCACTACGTCTGCAGATGCTTACGCGAGCGGCGTATACGAAGGGCACAAGGTGCAACTCGTTACGTGGCACTCTGACAACTATGACGACGGCAAGAGGGGCGCGAGAGTCAGCTTCGTGAGTCCTGGTGGAAAAGGAAGTGGGAGAAAATACAGACATGTTCTTCTGGTGCAGCCAAAGGGTGATGCCGACTTTCAGGCTATCAAGGGTCTGCACGCGGGTGGCGTCGCTTGGTATGGAAATTTGGTGTACGTGGTTGACACGACTGGTGGTTTGCGCGTGTTCGATCTCGACCATATCTATAAGGTGGATGGAGATATCAAGGATGATGCCGGAAAAGTGGGTAGCAAGTATGGTGCCTACGGATACAAGTGAGTGCTTTCCCCACTCCACGGTGAGCGATTCACACTGACGATACATAGATACGTACTTCCCCAAGTGCGGACGTATAATTGGCAAAGCAAGTCTGGTGTCACTGACCTCCGATTCTCTTTCATTTCGCTTGACCGCACCACGACACCCGACTCCATTCTTGTGGGCGAATACCATGCCACACGAACAGACTGCCGTCTGGTTCGCTGGGACATCGACTACACGAACCGCCTTCTAAAAACAAGCGGTGGCATTGCAACGGCGTCCGAGGCCGTATCCCACGGCAACACAAAAATACAGGGTGCGGCATCCATCAGCGGCAAATGGTTCCTAACGCAGAGTGGCGGTGACCTGATCAGCTATAGCTGGAAAGGTGGCAAGAAGACAACAGCGGATACATTTACCAAAGTCCCGGAGGATTTGAGCTATGAGGAAGGAGTGGGGCTTTGGACCTTGCAGGAGCAGCCGGGGTACAGGTATGTTTTCGCTGTGGATCCGAGCAAGTTCTGAAAGATCCGCTCGGAGGTTATGTACAGGTAGTTGCGACCACAAACGCATCCCCACGTTGGCACTTATGCTCCCAGACTATTCACGATGCCACTCCTAAACCCATCGTTGCACAATAGTCGTCGAATTAGAAAGTCCGCAATTCGGCGTCCCACAGTGCGTCAGCGTATGCACGTATCTAATCTTCCCGTTCTCCACTCTGAATTGATGACTATCCGGCCACTTGCTCTGCCCAAAGTCCAAAAGCACGTCCACAGATCCGAGGATCTCGTCGATAACGTAGCGGCGGTTGGTCAAGGGAACACCGGACGGAACGCCAACATTGCAAGAACCATTCGGCCCCGGATCGCCGTAGAGACCGCCTTCCAAACGAACACACGGAGTTCCCCATGGAACCGTGATGTTGGGGTTGTTGAATAGGTCAAGGTAAGCATCTGCTGCTTTCTTGATGACATCCCGGGTGTCGCGCTGAGCTTCGGGTAGAGGATCCCAATCTTCATAGGCCGTCCAATACGCGGTTCCAGTGATATTGAAGAGCCAGTCACCAGGTCTGGTGAAAATCGTATCCACCTTGTTGATCTTGTGGTTCGTAAAGCGCAATTGCGTGCCGATCACGTACGGGTTCGTTGCACTGTTTACCACGGCCTCGGTGTATGTAGCGCATGATGTCGTGTCAACGATAGTGCGGTTGTGCGTAATGGCCAGAGCTTGGGTGAGTAGTCCTGTGTTCACATCCACCTTTTTACTATTTTCGTAGTAGCCGAGCCAAGTGGAATTGTCGAATCGGGCTTTGAAGTCGGCGGCTTTGCCATTGACCTGAGCATACAGGTAGGAGTCCACAGCCTCGGACAGTTGGGTTCGTGTGCAGTGTGCTGTGGCTGATGCCACAAAGGCGAGCGTAACCGCCAGGTGTTGGAGCATGGCTGTGGATTGATGTTTGGAGTAAGGGGGGCACGATTTTGTTTTATTTATCTAGTGTGGGTAAATATCTGGAACTGGCGAATCTCTTCACTGCGAGATGAAGCGCGAATATCTCTTGTGGGCGTTCATTAGCTGGGCAATTTGTGCAATCAATGTGCGGTTGAATTGTCGCAGTACCTACACCTCGATAAAGTGCCGTAGGATCGAAGCTCTAATTCGCCCCTTCCAAATGGCATTGGCATCGAGTCTAGAGCTGATCCTATGCTCTTGGAAATTCGCCCCACATGAACAAGCACCACAGGTGGGACGATTGATTGCGATGTTGGAGAAGACGTCATCAAGAAAGGCATGAAGGTCCGCATGTCGCTACTTTGTTTTAGCTCGCAAGCACGAAATCGAACCCGAGAACTTGATCGAAGCTGATGAGTTATGGTGATTGAATCAAACGTCTGGCAACGCTCGTTGTATGGAGTCTTGCAAACTTGATTCCGAAAATCTTGGCATGTAAGAGTAGTGTCTTCGGTCGTCTCGAGTGGCCCGCGGGTATTGAAATGCTGAGGTGACATCGGAGCGCCAGCTCAAGACACTTGTCTCCTCTGCCCTCAAAGACGCTTTTGCCTGTGTGCGCACTATTGAAAAAGGCACTAGTATGCCTTTGGGGCCACCTTGTACGATAAATAATGTTTTGCAGCCCGTGGATTAAGCAGGACGGCCTTGCGCATCTTTGCGTACGCATGTCCAGCTCTGTTCACCGGTCAGGCTCCGGTTACGGAGTGGCTATTACATATTTCGGCCGCGTTAGTTTACATACGAGCTGGAGCATTTATTGATTAATGCATGTTTGAACGCTGAGATATTACCCGCAGCCAATACGCTTTCGCGGCTTCCAGACCACGATGACATTTGGTCCGTGAACACCAAAGGTTCAGTCTGAACTCATTCATTTTAGAGAAAACATCTTCACAGGGCTGACAGCGCAAGTGTTCTAAAGAACGGTTCCCACTCAGTGTCAATATTCAAGCGCTATGGTTTTTGAAGGATACGCAACGAAGCAGCGATCCTATATACAGGCCAGTACAACTCCAATTTGTTTTTATGTGCACCTTGTTTCTCGAGCGCGGCCAGAGTCCACAAACAAGTATCCTTTGGCTACACTAAACCCCACGTATAGACAGATTAACCTGCTTACTTTTGCTTGCAGGAATAGCTGCTGATGGAATCGTTGAATTTGCCATTTCCATCCGCAAGGTTCGCATCGTCCTGGTTGTCATAGCTAGAGCCACTGCAATTGGCGTCGCTATTATTGCTTGTCAGTATCCCTCAAGCAAACATAGAGATAGCGAAGATAACTCACAGATACCAGGTACATTTGTAGTTGGACCTGCTATCGTTGCGGATGGAGCTGATGACATCGTTCCAACCATTCGGCACATTGGCTGTGAAGTGTTGTTAGCACGATTGGTGGTGGTAGTGCGGCCGATAATTCACTTACTGCAGCTGTCCAGATTGACCAGGACATTTTGGCACTGTCCATTCCAGCGCGTGTCTTTGCACATGAAGATGGAGGCCTGAGCGAGGATTCCTACATCTTCGCGCATCTCGACAGAACTGGCAGCTGGAGCAGCTGTCACCGAAAGGACGCCGAAGGCTAGTGCTGCCGCAATGGTTTGAATAGACTTCATGGTGATCAAATGGATCGAGAAGCGCTCCTGAAGTGTATGGACTATTGGATTGCTGACTTGGAGTACAGGCGAGGAGCTTGAGATGATGTTTGTTCGAAAGGCGAACACTGGGGCTTTTATACATGATGTCCAGCTTCGCACCATCCTCGATATCCATACCTTCTTTACGAGTTGACAAGGATCTTCAAGGGTACAGAGGCCGGAAAACGCGCCAAACGTTGGGGTCCACGAAGAAGGCTGAAAGTAAGCTGCTGAGTTTCGCCATGGAAAGGGAAGGTGCCGTAAACTCAAATTGATCCTACGCATCTAGATCGTTGAATACGAAAAAGTACCCTCCAACACGAGAGCCTGTTTTCCCTGGTGTCAGAGTCATGTCCTCGTTCGATGCCGTGGACTTGTTGCGTAGTAGAAAGTGCACACACACAACATCCTACGCCGTTATTTTGTGTGCTATCTAGTACGAACCCTTGAAATAGTATGAATGACTTGTGTGCGTATCAAAGATACAGCCGCAAAATATATTATGCGTAAGGCGCAGTGTGGGCGTAATGACTGTTCTAGTCATCTAACCTGCGAACTTGAAGCGGCAGGAATTTCTTAGATTAAATCGTATGCATTGCTTACGATGCGCAAAGTTTGCCCTCAGCCCGCCTACGAACAAGGTTTAAGGCGGTATTCTTGGAGCAGTTGCTGGTAAACGAGTGATATAGTATAGGTAAATTGTTTCCTCGACAAAGAGCTGTCAGGTCGAGATAATCCTATGGTTTATCACAGCTATGGAAAGAAGGCAATGAATATTTTGCGGTAAGCCTTTAGACATCCTTTAGACATATTCACGCCCTCTCTTGATCATCTTTGGGCACTGGTATACATTTTAATCAGCGTCCCATACAATTTTGAGACCCCACAAATCTGTTGTAGGTAGTTTGCCTTGTAGGATTCCCTGCCTAGACATCTAGGCCTAAGTTCGCTCGATCCTATAGGTTGCGAGGAGTTGGTGCTCCGGATTGGGATGTTCGGAGTGGAGACCACCACCATCCGTTTTTGAATGAGTTAGTGTTGATGAGTAGAGTGAAGGCTTACATCACTGTGGTCCAACTAATCTAAGATGCCGTGAGCTCGTGTTCAGCCCAGAGGGGGATCGCGATGCTCAGGTCGATCAATCGAACGCGGCTAGACGACAGCGAAAGTTTGGGCGACTCCTTATATAATGTCCTGGATCAACCTGATCCATCACATATCTTTGAGCGATCTCAGTAGCAGATAAGAATTGCAACAATCCATCAACAGATGTTGAGGCTCAGCCGTATAGCGTGCCGAGGTGCTCTCGGATCTCCGCGCTATGCTAAACCCGGCTCACCGATGTATCAGTCATCATATTGAATCACACTAGCGGCATGACTCCTCGACTTCAGCTCAAGTTGCACACCGCAAGCTGGCCCTCTAGCCAACTCTTCTCCATGTGATAACTTCCCGATCACATGCAACCCATGACTGAACCTACTTCTGCCCGTCTTCGGTTAGCCTACATCCGCACCGTTGCCCATCCAGAGACACAAAGCCCAAACGTCATAGATTTCCTAGCTGCCTATGTCCGGCAGTCTCGACCAGAAGAGCTCGCCAATGGCGCACCACGTCACCGCTTCTTCTTCGGTGCTGGAAACATTTTTGATGCAGCTGTACTCGACGTGTTGGTTGCACAAATCCAAGCTCAAACTTCCGCCGAAGTCCATGCGCCCGTAAGATGGCCGTCTTTCCGACATATGAGTCGTGCGGATTTGGAGTTGCGCATCTCTCAAGCACGAGCGGCCACGGCAACGGGTAAAAAGGTGCTGAAGCGATGCGCCGACGAAGGTATCGCCACTATGATCAGTGGGGACAGCGACGAGGAATGCGACGAGATTATGTTACAAGAATCACACTACCTCATCGACTTCCTCACCCGCGACCATTGCCACAGCTTCCACACCCATTTCTCAAACCACATTCGACCCGGCACCCCCGAAGACAACATGCTCACTAATGTAAAGTACAACATGAAAAAACACGACGCGAGCCAATATCGATTGCGGGACCGGTATGCGGGCTATGGCTGGAAACAAAGCTCCGGCGGGTACCATGGGAATGGAGGCAATTATCGCTGTGCGATGTGTGGTGGCAAATGCAAGCGTGGAATTTGCAAGGGCAGACAGATTGACGAGAAGCGGATGGTAGAGCAAGAAAAGTGGGAGGAGACAGAGGAGGCGTGGATTGAGGAGTGGCTTAGCGCTCCGGCACCTGGAAGTGAAAAGTGGAGAGACATAACAGCCGAAGGGTTATGCTGGCGATTCCAAATGCTGAGTTTGCCGCGATACAAAGATGCCAAGCGGTGGCATAGTATCGAAACGTTTAGTGAGGAGTGAGGTTGGTGTACCGCAACTGGCACTGTTCTCTTCCACGTGCGCACTGGAGCTTCACAAAGGACCCGACAACTGTTGGAATGTCTTGCGCCCCAACTCGTCATGGATACAGTCGATCCACATAACACTTGAAACTCGCACTCGAGCTTCTTTCCAGGAAATTTCTGGCGCGGGAACGCATGATTTCCAGGCTTCGAGAACCCAGTCTTGTTCAATGTCCAAAACGGAGACTGCACCCACCAACAAGGCCCACAAACAAACTGTTTGGTGTTCGTCTAAGGCTTCGTCTCTTGACGAGTCGAAGAGATCCTGGAGTCGGTTCGCCAGGAAGGTGTACGGAATTCTCCGCCCAGGCATAGCAAATGTAGTAGTCAGGAATGCTAGCATACCGAGACGTAAGCATTCAGAAAGTGGCTGCTCAGGTGTACTAGGTAGCTGTAATAGCCGTGACTGTATGGAGTTGACTACGTTTTGGAACGAGTTGCTCTCCCATCGTGTGCGCTTGCAAACGTTCGCATTGATGGCGTATGTGAAACACTGAAGATCGTGGAATACGACAGCAAGATTTTCCTCGACAAGTCCGTTCACTGATAGCATGCCAGTATGCGAACGGATGGCTGTTTGGTCTCTCGGGAACATGGGATCCCAGCAGACGACACTGGGAGTAAAGAGAGGCCGCACTCCAGAGCTCAAAACACAAGCCAAGTCAATTCTACGCTGACACGATTAGGGAGCGCACATACGCTGTATGCAGGGCACTCACCGATCGAGCTTGAAATGCAGCTTTGGCCTCTCCTCCAAGTACCTTAGTCCGCCTCTCAATTGAACAATCTTGTGCAATCCGGCGATGTGTGCACTCGCAGCTCGCCAGTCGCCGAACACGGCACCTAGCATAGCGAGCGTGATGACGACGTACAGGACAGAGTCGCTTGTGTGGGCATCGTGCTCGCTCAGCTTTTCGTTCAACAGTACGATGGTCCTGTGGAGATACTTGTACGTCTTGATGCCCGGCTGCGGCTGGTCACACAGACTAAAGTCGTTCAAGGCAGACCCCAAAAGAAGAAGTGCGTTCAAAAACGAGGCGTCATAGAAGAGCCATTCGAAACACTTCGTCTCGGTGGCAGAGAAATCGACGCAGTCCTTCAGCGGGGATAAGGCATGTTCCAGCGTCTTGCACGAGAAGACTACAAACGATTTCAGAGTGCGTCGATGTAGCAAGGGGGATACTGGTACCCTTAAACAGCGTCTCGCGCGACTGAGAGTCGACGTACTCGGCGAGCGGAAGTGCTACATGGGAAGGAGCAGGCGGGGGCCCGCTTCCGACAAGTATCATCGCCGTCTTCCTGAGGGCACCTCGTCTTGCTTCTCTCAGGGAGCGACGAGAGCCTTCGCGCTTGTTCCGGCCCTGCAGGCAGCGGCTCCGTATGCGCGTCCGATCTTCCGCGGCAGAACGACCAGAGGGGTCAGCAACGACAAATTCGAATGCCGACGACATCTGCGCGTTTTGGCAATCGTAACTTTTGTGGCGGGGATACTGGTATAGTGGATGGTGCAGTCGGAGGTAAGCGGAGCTTCGTTGATTGAGGCTAGTCCAGACTGATGTTAGCCGTACGGGTGGCTGATCCTACCAAACAGGCAGAACGGCCACATCGCGAGCCTAAAAGGGAAACGAGCACCGCTATATTTCCCACATCGCGAGCCGGACGAGCAACTCGCATCACAATGTGTCTGTACTCCGGCCGCTCTCGCTCCTGCCCTCACTCTCTTTGACAGGAGTTAGGACTTAAGGCTCCCGTGGTCCACTTTCGCTGCGCGCCTGACTACGTACAAAATGGCACCGTTCCGCGACATGGCCACTTCACGCTCGCGTTTTCGCATCCCATCCGCATCCACAGCATGGCTTCCATCACTCTTCAGCCTGGGCGCTCTGAGCTGAGACGCATGATCGACATGGCCCGCACTGCAAACCGCCCCGCGGGCCCGGCGCCGTCACTCGCAGGCAAAACGACCATCATCACAGGTGCCACCAGCGGCTTCGGTCTGGCAGCCGCCCACCTCTTCGCAACTCTCGGTCTCTCCAAACTCATTCTTGGCGTACGGTCCGTGGAGCGCGGAGAGGGTGCCGCAGCCTCCATACGCAAGGCCAATCCCAACATCGAGATTGGCGTCTGGCAGCTCGACATGCTGGACTACCGCTCCGTACAGTCCTTTGCCAAGCGCTGCGAGACACTTGCAAGCATCGACATGGCCATTCTCAATGCTGGTATCTACAAACTGGATTTCGCCCGGGTGGCAGTCACCGGCCATGAAGAAACGCTGCAGGTGAACTATCTCTCGACTGCTCTCTTGGCTATCCTTCTACTTCCGATCTTGCGGAGAAAACATGCGCAAGCCTCCCCGGGGCGCTTGACTATTGTTGGGTCAGCACTAGGTCTCACATCCAAGTTCCCGGAGCGCGACACTGTACCGCTTCTGCCCGCACTCGATGCGGAATGGGCGGGTATAGCCGCGGCATCTGAACGCTATGCCGTGTCTAAAACACTGATCTTTTTGCTTGTATTGAAGCTCAGCCAGCTCGCCAGCCCTGATGATGTTGTTGTCAACGTTGTCGAACCGGGCTTCAGTGGGTCGACAAACTTTAGCACAGGTGTGGGCGGCGCCTTGAAGCTCGTGTTGCGCGTGATGCATCTCCTCATAGGGCGCACGGCTGAGCAGGGTGCCTGGACATATGTCGATGCCGCTGTGACTAGAGGAGAGGAGACGCATGGCTGTTTTCTCAACAACTGGGAAATATATCCGTAAGCTTGCACTACTTTACTTTGGTGTCATTGAGCTGACCAGAGCAGGTTCCACGCGATGCTCTATACCGATAAAGGCAGGCGCACGATGACGCAGCTTTGGAATGAGACACTTGCAGACCAAGAACCGTTCGGTGTGAAGGCGGCGCTGGAGGCGCTGGCGGCCTAGCAATTGCGTATATGTTCTTGGATTCAATCTAGCCATCGCAATTTTGGACTGGGCAGTTTACACCTGTGCTTACCATGTAGTGTTGGAGAATGAAGTGTAGATTAGGTGACTATATCATAGTGGGAACGGGTGTAAACAAGTACAGCATCATTCCGCCATCATTGTGGTAGTAGAAGGGTAGATTAAAGAAGCCATCTCCGCTAGTGCATCTGCACCTCGCTTGAACCCTCGAGGGCGGCAAAGCTCGAGTACTGTGGCAATGAAAAGTTTGCATCCTCTTTGGTCTCATCATGCTTGCTTGCGAACCAAGGGACAGCGGCTAGCTTGGAGATGGCCCAAGTAGCGGCCCTAAATAGCGATCTCTTCCACGCCGTTGCTGGATGTGCGAAATCCGGCACGAATGGAGGGAGTGACTGTATCTCCTCGACAAATGGGCGAAAAGTACGCTCATACGCTTCGAGAGCCTTCGCCGGATGTTCGCCCTGCCCCAGATTTCCGAGCTCGCCGGCGAGTACGTAGGCACCCAGAATCGCCAGGTTTGCACCCGCTCCCGTCAGCGGTGTCGGAGCGTATGCCGCGTCACCCAGGCACACAACGCGCGAGATTGACCACTTGGACATCTTGGTCTGTTTTATGGAATGGAAGTAGAAGTCGGTCGCTTCATCCATCGAGTCCAACAATCGTTGTGCTATCCAGCCGGCGTCCGCAAACTCGCTTCTCAAAAGAGCGTGTTGTTCCTGTCTGCCGCTCCTACTCGCGCTCTCCCAAGCCTCTTTCTGAGTATCGTTGCAAGGCATGCGGGTAAACATGGCCCTCATAGAGCCGTGAGGATCGGGCCTGATTGTGATGATCCGAGAGCCCAGAGCTTGGTAGATGGTCCACATGTCGTTGTCAGTAGATAATCGAGGTAACGTCCAGTAGACTGCGTACATGCCCTTGTCGACCACGTTGACGTCTTCGGGGCCAAAGCACTGCTTCCGCGTTCTCGACCACTGGCCGTCTGCTGCAACCAAAAGATCGTACTCATCAACCTCACCGTTGCTAAGCTTGACCTTCACATTGTTGTCATTGTTGGACAAAACACTGATGATTGTGGTCCCAAGCTTGTAATCAACATTGGGCGATTCCATCGACGCATCGGCCAGCATCTTGGCCAGATCTCCACGAAGGATTTCGTACTCGGATGTGCCGCTGACTGCGCCTTTCTGGAGCGGAAAGCTCGTAAGTATCCGCCCGTTCGTATCGACGAATTGTGTTCCTTTTTCGGTGGTGTTTAGTCGCCGTAGTTCTCCATAGAGGCCCATTTGCTTCACGACTGAAAGCGCGGTTCCGTTGACGTCGATGTTTTGGCCTATAGGCATGAGCGAGTTGGCTTTCTCGACGATGGTGACGCGCGCGCCCGTCTTTGCCAGGAACCAGGCTAAGGTGGGGCCTGCGACGCCGGCTCCGCTGATGAGGACGCGCATGGCGGAGGTTGTTGCGTCTGTAGATGTGGGTATAGTGCCAAACAGGGCTCGGGAATGGAGTCGAGTCTAAATGTTCAGACTGGTGCGAGCCTTCATCCTTTTAATAGTCCATTCAGGCACCCTCATTGGACGTTGCGCCCAAGCGATACGGGGCGCAACTGGCCCTAATTAGGGTAGACTAAGATGATAGATCGGGACGGGACACTAGTGTGGGATGTCGGGACCGAAGATGATCGCATAGTCGGGCCCGAAACACCGATCTTATATCCGCGCACCACAATAATTGATGATGCAAAGCCGCCCGACAAGCATACAGCTGTATGATGATGAAACAAAGTCGGGACCGATAATAGAATACTTGTTCAGGCCCGAAAGACCGATACAACCGTTCAAAATGACGATGATGAAAGCTATTGTGACAGTACAAGGATTGGGGTCTAAATTGGTCGCTCTTCCCAACCCCAGACGTCGAACGACCTCAGCTTCCTTGTGTATCCTTAACCTCTTCCCCAGGATCTGCATCTTTATACCCAGGAAGACAGTTACGCACCCCGTCTTTCATCTCCCACACGTCGCTCTCTGCACCCCTTCACCGCTTTTTGACGAGAAAGCTCAGTTCCCCACATCATGCTTCTCATGCTGCGTGATCTAGATATTAATGACATATCCAGTTGGCTAAACTTACGGAGTACATGAACCGTGATATATATGCAGGCACGATGGATGTAGCTACGAAGTATTGCAGTACGCGAAGAAAGCTCGGTGACTTCACTACGACAAGGCGGGCGTCGCAGAGCCGAAGAGATACGTCCATGCGACGCTCTCTTTCCCGTATCACTGATATCTGTTACCCGACCAGCCCTGCTCCCTAAAAGACGTCGCATAACCCTCGAAAGAAACTACATCGGACTCCTCCTCCATCTTGAGCATGTCTGTCTCGTCATAGTTGGCGACACTGACGTATTTGACAAGTACCTCATTCACGTACTTCGCCATGTCATCTGCAATCGGTGCGATCCTTTACAAATGGGTGAGGCCATGCACGAGATGATTGTCGATAAGGTCCAAACCCGTGCGCTCCAGGGTGCGCATCACCAAGGCATAAAGACTGGAGAGACCAGTAAAAGTTTTGATCTTGCATTTGATTCTTCGAGTCTAGCACTGGCGCGCGTAGTAATCCTTGCCGGAAGGCCAGATCGCTGAATACCTGAGGCCGGATGCTTACGGGGCTTTTCAGATAAGCGAAAGATCTCACAACATCTGTTCTACAAGATTTTAAACTTGACCAATACGTCTTTCGTCTCATTTGGCCGCTCACCTTGGAGTGTTTTTGGGACATATTTACGTTGCGCTGGTAAGGGTACGGCCAGCCCGACATTATACTACTGGGAAATATCATTATTCGGGAAGCTCTAGGCATCAACAGGGTTAGGTCTCTCCGGAACGACTCGAAGGGATAGTCGAAAATGAGTGACCCCTGACATTGTGTTTAGTATCCGGGGGTTCTTCCTCTCGCAGCTGAAAAGCTGGGGTATCAACTCTGTACTCAAACACTGTATATAAACGCGGTAACTGTCCTCTCAAGCTAGTAGTAAAGCGTCCGCCTGAGTTAGCGCGAACCGCAGTTCGAGGACTACCGGGGAGAATTAATACGCGCCTTTAGTTTCGCCTATCTTAACGCCTAAGGAAGAGAGTAAGTAATACGTCGGACCGCCGTATCGGAAGTGTTATCGTAAGACGGAGGATACTTGATTTAGGTAGACGGCTAGAGCATTAAATTAACGTCGTAGGAAAGTGCCAGTCTATATGGAGAGAAATAAATCTAATTCATTGTAAATCTGTGAGCACCCCATGACTTCGGTGATGAAACATCAGGGGTGGAGTATTTAACCTCTACTCAAGAGGAAGCCCTTTATAGCCTCGGCCCAGGAGGTTGTGTTTAGTATATAGTTGACACCTGAGCTTATTGACTGCACCAAACCACTCCAAACCCCCGCTCAAAAGCATTTAGACAAGTCAGTCAACTCAACAGATCGCATCGTCAAACACAAAAGAACTTGAATACGATCCTAACCCGACTCGGTCCCTGAAAGAACACTTACGCTTGCCCCGAAGACCGAAAGCTCCACCATTCTGCCGCTCTCCCCATCTCATAGCCCCAACTGTATTCTGGTCATTTACAACATGGAACTGCTCCAAACTCCTTCACTCGTCCACCGAATCGGATGCTTACCGGCGCCTCTCCCAGTTGTATGACGTTGCATACTCTGGGCCCGACCAGACATCTATATCAATCGGATCGTATAGGACATATTCGTCATTCCGAACAGCGGTATTTGTGTATGAATAGTTGTTGTCGATAGCGGAGACGCGGTCAAAATGCACCCGCTCAGGGCCCGTAGAGTCCCTCCTCAGCAACTTCCTTTGATTACGCGGGTGATTCATGCCGCTAAATGCATCATCGATAATAAGACTAGACTCTGGACCGTGAATTTCCGTGGACATAAAGGACAAGCGCCTTGGGGGAGGGTTGAAATACCCGTCGGCCTATCTCTCTCATCAGTACCATAGCGAACAAAAATAATTGTTGCGGATTACCCTAGCCCCTTCGTGTACCATCTGGGACACAGGGACGTATCTTGACTCATAATCTCGTGCATTGGTATAATATCCGTCTTTGTCGATTATGGCGTTGCCCTGGGGATCAAGCTCGTACAGATTGCCGTCCCGGTTGGCATAGGCATCGTGAGCAATATAAGCGAGTGATCGCCAGCCTCATATTCATCATTGTCCCTTTTCACCCTGTTTCTTCCGTAGCTGATATGAGAAATAGGCCGCCGATCCTCAGCGTCGTTCTTGTTCTTCGTAGTATAAGTTGAGAAGTATCTTGCACCTTCATCTTCGTCGGCATAGTCATGATAAAAAACCGCGATTTCTTTCGTCTGCGTTGTAACCTGTACGTCTCAGGTAATTTTCGATCATTGGTTCCGGTTCCTCGGCTCTTTCAAATTGGTAATTTTGACGTAAGCGCGGTCTTCAATCAATCGTCGATGCAGGGCGTTCAGCAATATAACGATTACCGTTGCTGGCACGCGATGTATAGTAGGATCTCAACTCGTCGCCTTTCGCGGTTTGTTCTTCTGGCCAAGCAACGTCTCGTTGAATCTCCGGGAGCTCTCTTCGTCAAAACGACGTTGGCTGGGCACCAAAGGTCAAAAACCTTCTCTTCTGAGCTAAGTGGAGAATTGCCGTCTCTGTCGCTGCCCGAAATATTTGCTTCCTTATCTGCTGGTTTAAGGAGAGCCGGCTCAGCATCAGGTGCCCTGTTCCCACCAGATGCACCGGGAGTCTTCGCTCCGCCTGGAGAAAGGGGCTCGTGAAGAGGGGCAACTGGTTTGTGAGGTATTGGCTTTAGGGGTAGCACAACAGCGCGTTTGACGTTGGTTACATTGTATGTTGGGTTTACTACTGCCACCTTGCTTTAACTTGACGAGATTTTACTAGTGGAACTCACTCTTGATGGGTACTTACAGTCTTTCGAGGTAGGATATCTATATAGAACTCGGGCCGAAATTGCGGGAAAGTTGCCGAGAACTACTAAGCCGAATAGGAGAGGCCCAGCGTTGAAATGCATAATGCTTGGTGCTCAATGGTGGATGAGATGGATGTACGAGATTTTCGAGACAATAAAAGCCGCTATAATAGATAGCGAATGGTTGTGTGTTCAAAGAGGGAATGAACGGGACTGGTGAAGTAAAAAGAGTGAATGGATGAGTGCGAGAATGAATACAATTGCCTCTGTCACACAAGCAGTCCATTTCTGGTATTTTATATAACGAGAATCTGAACTCGGCGGAGATCCATAACGGACACGCTTGCGGTATCCATCTGGTCCCAAATGGGCCGGTGTTTGAAGCTGGATCAAAATCAAGAATACACTGAATTGTGCCACGCCTCCCGAAATACTGTGCCACCCGGATTTCGCTTTATGACGAGGAATCACACGAGTTGCTGAACCCAGATCTCCGATTATTGCCACCCCTCCGGATTCTGATACAATGTCACCGGATTAAGGACTGGTAAAAGCGCTCTACGCAATCCGTGAACAGGGGGAGGGGGCCTAAACACGACGGGTTGAAGGCGACGCTGTGCAATGGGGGCCCATATCCTTGCCGCAATGTGGGATCATGTCGTTGTCGCAATACGGGCTCAGGTCTTTGCCGCATTGTGGGATCAGGTGGTTGTCGCACTGTGGGCTCAGGTTGTTGCCGCAATGCGGGCTCATGTCGTTGCCGCAGATATACGCCGCATAGCAATTGGGCACGGATCCGCCCAACACAGCATTTACGAGGCTAGGTGGAAGCTAAAAGGCAAACAAAGAAGGCAGAGTGGCTAGAAAGAACAAGAATTATCGAATTCAATATTGCGGCTCTGATTTGTGAAGAGAAGGTAGACAAGAGAATGTGTACACTGAACCTCCAAACCTAAATATAATACAGGCCCACCTTTGCAGCATATCTATAGATCTCCAAACACACACACGCCACGAGCCCTCTGGCCCCATACTAGCTATAGACGTCTCTCGCCGTTGCTATACGCGGACACCAATCGAGGATCAGCGTCCCATATGATTCTCCTAAACCGGAGAAGTTCTAAGGCGGCAAGGTTCTGACCAACGTAGAGTGGATGATGTGCTTTTTTTTTTTTGAGCAAGCAGTCTGGAGGCCGAACTTGAATGAGGCGGGTCTGAAGATATCCCTCACTTTGGAAAGTATGCATTTACATCGGCTGATATGCATTCATTACGACCCATGAAACATGGCGAAGAACCAACCTCTGTGCCGGCGGGGTAATGATGACCGTTGATAACCGCGCCACCGGAAGAACTTCTCTGGGCATGCCTCTCGGGGTTAGCAGCGATATGCGAAGTGTCTCGTCGATACAGGCGTGTGACGACTTAACGCGAATCCGATACCTGTCTCAATCATCGAGGTGAAGGCATAACGGGAATGCCACGAAAATGCAGGTCTGAGGAAAGGAAGGAGGTATGAGTATTTGCGAATAGAGAGCGTTAATATTGAAAGCAGCGAGTGTATACTTCTCTCGAAGTCGTCTGGCGGGAATGAACAACAGCCACCAAATGCTTACACCGAACCTTCCACTTCTTCTGTGGCAGGTGAATGCGGTGAATAACATTGCCAAGTGAAGTCGAGCGGCACAGCAAGTTCAAAGCATCTACTGCTCCGAAAACTGCAATGCGCTCATGCAAATTACCATGTTTGCCTTCAAAAGCCGCAATACTTAACACGAGTCGTTGTGCTACAAGAACGCCGCCTCCTCGGTTTCGCACGCCGCAGAGCGACTTTGCCCTGAATTCAGACCTCTCGTGCATTAATCTTCCAAGTCGTACCATAGGCCAGTTGGTATCTATCGTCATCATCTCATCGCAATGACCGAACATCTTGTCGAACGCCTCAAATCGCACCACGGCACCATTGCCAAATTACTTAGCATAAGCAGCGCACCCGGTCTCTCTCTAGGAGTATTTCACCATGGGCAGCTCATCCACACAGCGCATATGGGAAGACGTTCCATCAACTCGCCTGAACCACCGAACGATGGCTCCGTATATTTTCTAGCTTCAACGTTCAAAATCATAACCGCCTGCACCGTCGGACGGCTCGTATCATCAGGGCACCTAACCTGGGACGCACCTATTCATGAATATTTGCCGGAACTCAAGCGGCGCGATACATTTGGACTGCAAGCGACAGTGCGGGACTTACTGGCGAACCGTACAGGGCTACCGATGGCACGGTTTTACTGGGGCCAACAAGCAGGCGAGCAGCTCCTGCCCCAAACAGAGTTCGCCGCCATCGTGGACGTGATGAAAACGGTCAAGCCATTCCGCTCCACCTTCATCTACTCGCAGTGGAATTACTGTCTGCTGCAGCTTATAGTTGAAAGGGTGACGGGTCAGAGCTTTGGCACACATGTGCGCGAAACAATCTTTGGGCCGCTAGGCCTCACCACCGCGACTTTCGACAACCCGACTGGAACAAATGTTGTCAGTCCACACGCAGCTCTTAGTGATGGATCTAGCGTTATCATCCCAATCGGCCCGTACAACTCGACGAGTGGTCTCACAGCTGGGACAGGCGGGAAGGCAGGCTTGAAAGATCAACTGCAGTTGTACATTGCTCTGCTCGCCGCGTATCAAGATCAGATGGCCTGCGGAACCGATTATACGCTGAACTCACCGTTCAAACACCTCCGGACCATTTTCAGTCCCCACATTGCGTGCCCAGGCTCGACATTGGACAAACAAGCCTATTGCCTCGGCACATATCGCACCAAACTTCCCGGCAACCTCAGCTGCGCGAGCCTGAACGGTGCCCTGTCGAAGAAGTATATCCCAATGTTTGGCGCGTCTGATGCAGGCGGCGGTACCGATGAAGTCTTTCATCATACTGGGAACTGCCCTGGATATATCGGCGCCATGATCCTGGTTCCACGTACGCAGAGCGGCGTGGTGGTCCTTTCCAATGCAACGCCACTCATGGACGCTCCAGATTACTGTGCCCAGCTCCTACTTAGCGAAGTGATGGACGTCAAACAGCCTGGGGATTTACTTGAGTTGGCTGCAAGATCGGCAAAGATGCAGCTCAGTTGGTACACCCAAACCAAAGCCGTTCTTGAATCCTTCAAAAGCGACAGACCACCTACCCGCCCACTATCCTCTTACACAGGAACGTACTTCAACAAAATAAAGAACTTCAAAATCACAATCACCGAAGACCAATTAAGGAATGGGCTCCACCTATCCTGCCAAGGCCTACCGAAAACAACATACAATCTGGAACCATTCGACGGCGACACCTTCTGCTGGACAGTAGATCGCGATGCTGAGGTCAGGCGCGGCTCGTGGATCGATCCTTTGCCACAGTTTCATGTTGTCAATTTTGAGGTAGATAGGAGAGGTGTACAGAGTCTTTCGTGGCAGCATGATCATCGAATGGAGGCAGATATGTTTTGGAAGGGTGAAGGAGAAGGTAGCGCTAAGCTGTAACCCTATTAGTCCATATAAAATATAATTGAAGTTTAGTGTCGTTAATTGTGACCCGTGCGCGCTAAAGACCAGAGGTTAAATTCTATTAATCGGAATAAAGAGATTTGGGTTGCATATAGTAGTATCGAAAGCTACAACTTAGTGGGTAGGTGTGACTAGAGTCGTCGTCAAATAATATTGAACTATCAAAGTCAAGGCAGCCATTTGGCCCAGCAAGGAAGACGAGATGACTTTGCCCAAGGCTACGGTGACTCACGCTATGACCTGAAGCGGTCAATCTGGGTATAACTATGGATGATACGCAGCGCACGTGATATCTGGAATGTTACGCCACACGTTAACTGTGTGTATGTGATCAGCTGTGCCGCGAACTGTCTCGCGACAACCTACAGTCTCATTGTGCAAAATATGGCGTCTCTCTTCAGCTGGCCTATGTGTATCGGCGCCGTTACGGCTTACTACGCTACGCTCATCTTCTATCGTCTCTTCCTCCATCCGCTGGCTTCCTTCCCAGGCCCCAGACTGGCCGCCATCTCGCGCTGGTACGAGGCCTATTACGACGTTGTTTGCGGCGGAAAGTATACGGTCCAGATCACACAACTACACTGCACCTACGGTCCCATCATTCGCATCAGTCCGCACGAGCTGCACGTCATCGACCCGGCATTCTTTGAGACGCTGTATCGCAACGACGGGTGCTGGCACAAGTACGCCTGGACGTACGACGCATTCGGCGCCCAAAACTCTACCACCTTCAGCTGCGATCATGAAACCCACAAGGCCCGTCGCCGTGCTATTGCACCATTCTTTTCTAAGCAGCATGTGGTAGCGCGACAGGAGCTGTTGCGACGCAACATCGACAAGCTGTGCGGCCGTATCATCAATCTCACCGGAACCGCCTTTAACTTGGGCGCCGCTATCAGCGCTTTTACGCGCGACAATGCCAATGAGTTCATCGTGGGCAACCAATACAACGAATTCGAGCTGGACGACTTTGGTATCGGGCCATCCACTGCGTCGTTGGGCGCGGGCACTTTCTGGCGCATGACCAAGTATGTACATTGGTTCGGGCCCGCGTTGAAGGCCATGCCCATCGAGTGGGCCATGAAGGCAGCCGACGACGGCACGAAACCTTACCTCGGGTACCTACAGCAGTCCGAACAAGACACGCGGGACACGCTGGAACAGCGGCATCGCCCTCTTCCGGACACTCG
>Ga0247803_1000540_pt1 | contig 20253 bp, 15 predicted proteins | sample UWRJL014104B1_FD_180928 | JGI IMG/M metagenome (GOLD analysis project Ga0247803, IMG submission 180928) | Plant litter microbial communities from Arlington Agricultural Research Station in Wisconsin, United States - UWRJ-L014-104B-1 | ecosystem: Environmental > Terrestrial > Plant litter >...
CCCAGGCCGGTAACAACCTCGACCCGTGGTACCACCACTACGCCGAGCGAGCCGCCGCCCTGCGCGCCTCCGAGGTGCGCGCCCTGTTCGCCGTCGCCTCACGCCCCGAGGTCGTCTCCCTCGCCGGCGGGATGCCGTACGTCGCAGCCCTGCCCCAGGACCTCGTGATCAACGCCATGGACAGCGTCATGCGCAAACAGGGCCCCGTGGCCCTGCAATATGGCTCTGGTCAGGGAGTTCCCCTGTTTCGGGAGCAGATCCTCGAGGTCATGGCCCTGGAAGGCATCCGTGCCAACGCCGATGACGTGGTCGTGACCACCGGCTCCCAGCACGCCCTCGAACTGGTCAGCAAGCTCTTCCTGGACCCCGACGACGTCGTGATCTCCGAGGGCCCCAGTTACGTCACCGCGATGGTGATCTTCAAGTCCTACCAGGCCGATGTCGATCACGTACCGATGGACGAACACGGCATGATCCCCGAGGCGCTCCGGGAGCACATCGCCCGCCTCAAGGCGGACGGTCGCAAGATCAAGTTCCTCTACACGATCCCCAGCTTCCACAACCCGGCCGGAGTGACCCTCAGCTGGGCCCGCCGGCTGGAGATCCTTGAGATCGCCAAGGCGAACGAGATCCTGGTTCTCGAAGACAACCCGTATGGCCTGTTGTACTTCGACCAGAAGGCGCCGGATGCGATGCGCTCCGTCGAGCGGGACGGCGTTGTGTACCTGGGCACCTTCTCGAAGACCCTCGCCCCCGGTTTCCGCGTGGGCTGGGCGCTGGCGCCGCACGCCATCCGGGAGAAGCTGGTCCTGGCCAACGAAGCGGCCATCCTCTCCCCCAGCTCGTTCAGTCAGCTGGTCATCTCCGAGTACCTGTCCACGGCGGATTGGAAGGGCCAGATCAATACCTTCCGAGGTGTCTATCGGGAGCGTAAGAACGCCATGCTCTCCGCGTTGACGGAGTACCTGCCGGAGCTCACCTGGACCAACCCCAACGGTGGGTTCTACGTGTGGCTCAACCTGCCCGACACGCTGGACTCCAAGGCCATGCTGCCTCGCGCGGTCAAGGAACTCGTGGCGTACACCCCCGGCACTGCCTTCTTCGCGGATGGCCAGGGGCGTCAGAACATCCGGCTCTCCTTCTGCTACCCGACGCCGGACCACATCCGTCTGGGCATTCGCCGGCTTGCCACCGTCATCCGTGACGAGCTCGAGTTGCTCGACACCTTCGCCGGAACCGGTTCGCTGTTTCCCGCCCACGACGGCCGGCGCTTCGGTGCCCCGCCGCCCAACATCAACTAATCCCGCGTTCCTCTCCGGCTCGAGCTAAGGAAAACCCCAGATCATGAGCGAATCAGAGTTTCTTGACATTGTGGTGCTCGCGGGTGGTATCTCGCACGAGCGCGACGTTTCCATGCGCAGTGGGCGCCGCGTCGCCGACGAGTTGACCAGCCTCGGGCACACCGTGACGGTCCTCGACCCCCAGGCCGGGTTGCTGACCGAATTGGCCACCCGGCACCCCGACGTCATCTGGCCCGTTCTGCACGGCGCCACCGGCGAAGACGGCGCCCTGCTCTCCCTGCTCGAAACGACCGGGATCCCCCACGTGGGCCCCCGGGGCACCGCCGCCGGACTCGCCTGGTCCAAGCCCACCGCCAAGGAGCTCGTGCGCCGCGCCGGCTTCGCCACCCCGGCATGGATCGCACTCTCGCGAGAGACGTTCCGCGACCTGGGCGCCGCCAGCGTGCTCGAACACCTCGTGCGCGCGCTCGGCATTCCGCTGGTGGTCAAGCCTGCCCAGGGCGGGTCCGCTCAGGGTGTGACCATCGTCGAGACCCCAGCAGGACTCCCCCGCGCCATGGTGGATGCCTACACCTACGACGAGACCGCACTCGTGGAGACGAAAATCGAGGGCACTGAGCTCGCGGTCACCGTCATCGACACGGGTGCGGGCCCCGTCGCCCTCCCCGCGGTCGAGATTGTTCCCGTGAGTGGCGTGTTCAGCTTCGACGCCCGCTACAACGCCGGGGAGACCCTGTTCTTCACGCCCGCACGCATCGCTTCGGACGTGGCAGAGCGGGTGGCCGAGACCGCCGTCGCCATCCACAGTCTGCTCGGCCTGGCGCAGCTCTCCCGCATCGACCTGATGGTGGACGCCGAGGGTGTTGCCTGGTTCCTCGAGGCGAACGTACTGCCCGGCCTGACGGAGACCTCGCTGGCCCCGCAGTCCATCGAGGCCTCCGGCGAATCGCTTGGTGCTGTCTACGCCGCGCTGGCCCGCGCGGCTTCCATCAGCCTGCGGTAACTTTCGGCCATGTTTCACGTGAAACATGGTGTTGGGAGGGGCGATATCGCGCCCACTCCCCCGGTTCAGCGTCTGCCGCTGCCGGAAAATCCGCTCAGAATGGCGCACAGCGAGGCGAAAATGGCCGTTTTGGGCCGATTTTGGCGCCTTCCGTGGCCCTTCCGAGTCGCGCCAACGGCATGCGTGCCGGCCCGGAGGGATTCCGGGTTGCATGTTTCACGTGAAACATATGACGCCGCGACACCGAGCACCCAGTCGCGACCCCGCTAGTTCCGGGTTCGACGAGGGCAATCGGCACAGAGACGGACCGCACGTTGGTCAATTTTGTCGAGATGCCGCTCGCGGCCTGATTTCGACAAGCTCAATCAGCGGGTCGACCGTTGGCCCAACTTGTCGAGACCCTCACGATCATCGGCGCGCCGCGCGTTAATCGGGCCTGTCGAGACCCAATCGCAGCGTGATTTCGACAAGCTCAATCAGCGAGTCAACCGTTGACCGAGGTTGTCGAGACCCCGTCGCGGCCTGATTTCGACAAGCTCAATCAGCGGGTCGACCGTTGGTCGAGCCTGCCGAGACCCGCTCGCTCATCAGCGGGTCATCCGTTGGTCGAGCCTGCCGAGACCCGCTCGCTCATCAGCGGGTCATCCGTTGGTCGAGCCTGCCGAGACCCGCTCCCTCATCAGCGGGTCATCCGTTGGTCGAGCCTGTCGAGACCCGCTCCCTCATCAGTGGGTCATCCGTTGGTCGAGCTTGTCGAGACCCCGTCGCTACGTGAGGTCGACACGCAGAAACAGCGGGTCAACCGTTGGTCGAGCCTGTCGAGACCCGCTCGCTGATCACCGCGCCGCGCGTTGGTCGAGCTTGTCGAGACCCCACCGCCGACTGATTTCGACGAGCTCAATCAGCGAGTTAACCGTGGGTGGAGCGTGTCGAGACCCCGTACCAGGCTGATTTCGGCGACTTCAATCAGAGGCGGCGTGGGCCAGTGGCGGACCACACCTACTCCCAGACACGCGATGTTTCACGTGAAACACTGCGGTCTAGCTGGCTCCGAAGACGGGTTCGCCGAGGACCCCGAGGATCCGGTTCAGGTCGCCGATTGTGGCGAAATCAACCGTGATCTGGCCTTTTCTTGCGCCCAGGCTGATCTTGACCCGGGTGTCGAGGCGATCGCCGAGGTGTTCGGCGATCTCATTGAGGTGACCCTGGCGCTTTCCGGCTGCCGGCTTCACGACCGCCGGCTTGGGTCCGGCAGCCGCGGCGGCCTCGGCCGCGCGAACCGACAGGTCCTCGTTCACGATCTTGTCGGCGAGACGCAGCATGCCCTCGTAATCCCCCACCGACAGCACCGCACGCGCGTGTCCGGCAGACAGAACGCCGGCCGCAACCCGAAGCTGAACGGCCTCGGGCAACTTCAGCAGACGCAGCGTGTTCGTGATCTGCGGACGCGACCGGCCGATGCGGCTGGCCAACTCCTCCTGCGTGATCCCGAAGTCGGACAACAGCTGCTGGTACGCGGATGCCTCTTCGAGCGGGTTCAGCTGAGCGCGGTGCAGGTTCTCCAGCAACGCATCGCGCAGCATGTCGATGTCGGCGGTATCCCGAACGATCGCCGGAATGCTGTCCAGACCGACTTCCTTGGTCGCCCGCAGGCGCCGCTCCCCCATGACCAGCTCGTACTTGCCGGGCTGCTCGGCCAGGGGGCGCACGACGATGGGCTGCAGAACGCCGACTTCACGGATGCTGTGTACGAGTTCGGCCAGGTCATCCTCGTCGAAGACGCTGCGGGGCTGCACGGCGTTCGGAACGATATCGGCCGGATTCAGGTGAGCGAGGCGCGCACCGGGAACCGGAAGCAACGCCTGTGCGTCGTCGACCGCCGGCGCGACGGCGATCTCCGCCGTTGCGGACGGCGCCGATCCAGCCACCGGCGAAGCGCCGGCCGTGCCCTCGGCGTGCGGAACCTCGTTGTACGGGAAGAACACGTCGACGGGGCGGGCCTGGGAGGGGTTGTCCTGCACCGGAATGAGCGAGCCGATACCGCGACCAAGCCCTGTACGTTTCGCCATTACTGCGTTTCTCCTGTTCGTGGAACGCCCCGACGGGCGATTTCGGCCGCTGCTTCGAGGTAGGAGAGCGATCCTGCGGAGTTCAGGTCGTAACTAATGACGCTCTGACCGTAGCTGGGCGCCTCAGAAACCCGCACAGAGCGGGGAATCAGGGTATCCAGGACCTGTTTCGGGAAGTGATCGCGCACATCCTGCGCCACCTGGTTGGCCAGATTGGTGCGGCTGTCGTACATGGTGAGCAGAATTGTCGACACCACGAGCTGCGGATTGAGGTGCTTCTCGATCAGCTCGATGTTCTTGAGTAGTTGACTGAGGCCCTCCAGTGCGTAGTACTCACACTGGATCGGAATGAGGACCTCACGGGCGGCGACAAAGGCGTTGATGGTGAGCAGCCCGAGTGACGGCGGGCAGTCGATGAAGACGTAGTCGTACGGGTCTGTCATCTCCTTGATGTGCAGATCGAGCGCCCGGCGCAGCCGCTGCTCGCGAGCCACCAGGGAGACCAGTTCGATCTCGGCGCCGGCCAGGTGGATGGTCGCCGGCACGCAGTACAGGGCGCCGAACTCCGGGCTCTTCTGCACCACGTCCACCATCGGCAGATCGTTGATGATGACGTCGTAGACGCTCGACGTCTCGGCGCGATGCTCCACCCCGAGTGCGGTGGACGCATTGCCCTGCGGGTCCAGGTCGATCACGAGCACCCGCGCGCCCTGGCGGGCGAGCGCCGCGGCCAGGTTGACGGCGGTGGTGGTCTTGCCGACCCCACCCTTCTGGTTGGAGATGGTGATGACGCGTGTGCTGTCCGGTTTCGGCAGCCGCTCTGCGGCAATCACCTGACGGCGGCGGGTCAGATCTGAGATCTCCCTGGCCAACGGGGTGCTGTTGTCGACGCCGGAACCGGTGGAGCCGGCCTGCTGGTCTTCGCCAGGATGTTTCACGTGAAACCTTTGCGTTCGACGGTTGATGAGCCACCCGTAAGGGCGCCCCGGTGTTCTCCACTCGAACCGAGCGGATGCTGCCGGGGGTTAGTCCACTGTAGCCCTAATGACCCGGGTAACGTCCTGCAGCACGCCCTCGCCGAGCGTGAGAACTTCCACATTGCGCAGGCGGAACCGCGCGATGGGCTTGGCCGCGTTGGCAATCTCGCCGGCCGCACCCGCGCCCTTCATCAGCACGAGTTCGCCACCCGGGCGAAGCAGCGGCGCGGTGAGCGGAATGAGAGTCTTGAATGCGCTTACAGCGCGCGCGGTCACCTGATCCAATGGGGTGTCCAGGCGAATGTCTTCGGCCCGAGCGCGCAACACCCGCGTGTTCGTCAGACCCAGTGCGGTGATCTGACCGGTCAGCCAGGCCACTCTCCGCTCCATCGGCTCGATCAGCACGAAGGACACATCGGGTCGCGCAATGGCGAGCACCAGGCCGGGCAGCCCCGCCCCCGATCCGACGTCGCCGACCAGGCCGGGCTTCAGAAGCGGCGCCACGACAGCGCAGTTCAGGATGTGCCGGCTCCACAGCCGGGGAAGCTCCAGCGGGCCGATCAGGCCGAGTTCTTCACCCTGCTCGGCGAGGTGCCGGGTGAACTCCCTGGCGACCTCGATGCGGTCGCCGAAGAGTGCGGCGGCGACGGCGGGTTCGGCCTCGAGGGTCTCAGTCATGCGGGCGTGGCTACGCTGCCGTGATGACGGTGTGCCGGTCGCGGCCCTCGCCCAGGGACTCGGAGACGTAACCGCGCTCCGAGACGATGTCGTGCACAAGCTTGCGCTCGTACGACGACATCGGGGGGAGGGAAGCCTCCGTTGCGCCGCCTTCGATGCGCTCGATCGCGTGGCCGACCAGGTCGGTCAGTTCCGCCTGGCGTGCCTCACGGGAACCACCGATGTCGAGGATCAGCCGGGAAAATGACCCGGTCTTGTTCTGCACGGCCAGACGCGTGAGCTCCTGAAGAGCGTTCACGGTGTCCGGCTTGGACAGCAGGCGGAGGTTCTCCGGCTCGGCCGAGTTCACCGACAGGTACGCGCGACCGTTCCGGGCGTCGATGTCGATGTCACCGTCCAGGTCGCAGATGTCGAGGAATTCCTCGATGTAGTCGGCGGCGATGTCGCCTTCCTGCTCCAGCTGGCCGATGGTCGGCGCAGCCTCGGACGCGGCATCCGCATTGATCACGTCGGTGTTCTCAGTCACGTTGTCCATCCCTCTTACTTCTTGGGGCCGGTCTGCTTCTTGGCACGGTTCTTACCGACCGGCTGCTGACGCTGGGCCGGCTTCTTGGGCTCCTCGACCACGATGATGTCGCCATCGGTGGCGATGAGCTTGCCCTTGCGGGCGAGCCGCTCTTCGCGGGCCTTGGCGGCCTCGCTGCCGGGCGTCGGCATGTTGCGGATGACGAGGAACTGCTGGGCCATGGTCCAGATGTTGGAGGTGAGCCAGTAGAACATGACACCGAGCGGGAAGGCCACACCGGAGAAGGCGAAGACCAGGGGCAGCAGGTACAACATGATCTTCTGCTGGCGGAACATGGGGCTCGCCTTGGTCTCCGGCGACATGTTCTTGGAGACGATCTGCAGCTGCGTGATGAACTGCGACGCGGTCATCAGGACGACCATGGTGGCCGCGATGATCATGACGGAGAGGTTGAAGTCCTGGCCACCGGTCCACAGCGCCCACTGCTGGGCGAAGGTGTCGTGCAGGGGCGCGACGCCGAACAGGTTGGCGTTTCCGAAGCTCGTCGCCAGGGCCTGGTTGAGCGGGCCGACGCCGGCGTTGGACTTCTGGGCGTCGTTGAGCACCGAGAACAAGGCGAAGAAGATCGGCATCTGCAGGAGCAGGGGCAGGCAGGAGGCGAGCGGGTTGGTGCCCGTGCGCTTGTACAGCTCCATGGTTTCGCGGGACATGGCCTCGCGGGAGAACTGGTCCTTCTTGCCCTTGTACTTGTCCTGGATCTTCTTGAGCTGCGGCGCCACCTCGAGCATCTTGCGCTGGCTCTTGATCTGCCGAACGAAGATGGGGATCAGCGCCGCGCGCACCACGAGCACCAGGCCGACGATGGACAGCACCCAGGTGAGGCCGTCGTTGTAGCCCATGCCCAGGTTGGAGAACAGCCAGTGGAAGGCGACGAGCAGAAGCTCAACGGCCCATTTCAGCGGCCAGAGGATAGTACCTATGAGGTCCATACGTGCGGGTCAGCCCTTTCCGTGGCTAAAGGAACTACAAATCCAAACGACGTCACGGTGTAGCGACGGTGTCGTTTCAGGGGAACATCATCGATTCCGCCCTCAGCCCAAGGATGACAACGCAAAACCCGGCGTGCGGCGAAAAAAGAGCCGACGATCAGGCCATATTCCTGAACGGCGCCAAGGGCGTACGCCGAACACGAGGGGTAGTACCGGCAAACGTCGCCGTACAACGGTGAGATTACTGCGCGATAGACACGAAGAAGCACCACCCCGAGATTCCGGGGAAGCAGCCACAGCGTGAGTATCGCCCTGTTCATCGTGCGCGCTGCCCTTTGACCAGGGCATTCGACAACTCGGCCACAAGATCGGGCCAGCTGGCGTGCACGGATGCGGGCAGTGCGCGAAAAACGACCTCCGTCCCGGCGGGAACGCCAGGAAGGAGATCGAAGCTTGCCGCTTTCATTCGACGCCGTACGCGATTGCGTACCACCGCGCCGCCAACGTTCTTGGCGACAATGAACCCGAACCGCACCGGGGTGGGTTCTGGGTTGCGGCGAAGGTACGCCACCGTGTGCGGGCCAACGACCCGCACACCTCGTCGAACGACAGCTTTATAGTCGCTCCCGCTCGTGATGCGATTGGCGTGAGCGAGCACGGGAGGTCTTACGCGGAGAGTTCGGTGCGACCCTTGCGACGACGGGCACCGAGGATGGCGCGTCCGGCGCGGGTGCGCATGCGAAGACGGAAACCGTGCACCTTCGCGCGACGACGGTTGTTCGGCTGGAACGTTCTCTTGCTCATTGTTCAATCTCCACGTATTGGATCTCCGCAGGCCTAAACGAGCGGCCGGGAAAGAGTGAGGTAGCCCACGGGCTGGGGTCAACTGATTAAAACTACGGCTTCGCTCGCCCGCGGTCAAACTGACGAGGCCCAAACGTACGATTCTGCCCATTGAATTCCCATTTCCGGTACAGACACGCTGGCATTCTTCAAGCTAATTTGGCCTGACCGCCGGTCATTGACTACCGTGAGGACAAGTTATCCACAGGTTGTGGGTAAACCCTGGGAATCCAGTCGTTATTTGCCCACAGGCGGTGGATAACGTTGTGGATGAATCGCTCGGTGGGACATCCTGGCTGGACAAAATGGATGCTCACGCCGCGGCGGCCGATGGACAGAAAAAGAATGTGGGGAACCATGGCAGACGGGGAACAGCCCATCAGCGAAACATGGCGGTCAGTCCTGACCCTCTTGGAGTCTGACGACACCGTCACTCCGATGCTGTACGGCTTCCTGAACCTGGTCGAGCCGAAGGGCATCGCCGCCGGCACGTTCTACCTCGAGGTACCGAACGAGTTCACCGCGAGCATGCTCAACGTGCGGATGCGGGTCCCGCTGCTCACCGCGATGGGTCAGCTCAGCGAATCCATCGCCGTCACCACCTTCTACGTCGTGGTCAACCCCGAGCTCGAGCAGGAATCCCTGCGTCCGGTGCAGGAACCCATCGAACGTCAGCCCGATATCGAGACGCCGGCCACGCCGCAGTCCGTTTTCGAGAGCGCCTCCCCCGAGCGTCCGCACGACACCCGGTTGAACTCCAAGTACAGCTTCGACAACTTCGTGATCGGCCAGTCCAACCGCTTCGCGCACGCCGCGGCCGTCGCCGTCGCCGAAGCTCCGGCCAAGGCGTACAACCCGCTGTTCATCTACGGTTCCTCCGGACTGGGCAAGACCCACCTGCTGCACGCCATCGGCCACTACGCCATGAGCTTGTACCCGGGCATCCGGGTGCGTTATGTCAGTAGCGAGGAATTCACCAACGACTTCATCAACTCGATCGCCAACAACCGCGGCTCGGCATTCCAGAACCGCTACCGCAACATCGACATCCTGATGATCGACGACATCCAGTTCCTGCAGGGCAAGGCGGAGACCCAGGAAGCGTTCTTCCACACCTTCAACACCCTGCACGACCACAACAAGCAGGTCGTCATCACCAGCGACCTGCCGCCCAAGGCTCTCACCGGGTTCGAAGACCGGATGCGCTCCCGCTTCGAGTGGGGCCTGATCACGGATGTGCAGGCTCCCGACCTGGAAACCCGCATCGCGATCCTCCGCAAGAAGGCGCAGAGCGAAAAACTGCAGGTTCCCCACGACATCCTCGAATTCATGGCGTCCAAGGTGTCCTCGAACATCCGCGAACTCGAAGGCACCCTGATCCGGGTGACCGCCTTCGCGAGCCTGAACCGCACCCCGGTGGACATGAACCTGGTGCAGACCGTGCTCAAGGACGTGATCACCCTCGACGAAGACAACGTGATCGCGCCGGTGGACATCATCACCAACACCGCGGACTACTTCAAACTCACCGTCGACGACCTGTACGGGTCGTCCCGCTCACAGGCCGTCGCCACCGCCCGGCAGATCGCCATGTACCTGTGCCGCGAGCTGACGAACCTGTCGCTGCCCAAGATCGGCCAGCTGTTCGGCAACCGCGACCACACCACGGTGATGTACGCGAACAAGAAGATCAGCGAGCTCATGAAGGAACGCCGGTCCATCTACAACCAGGTCACGGAACTCACAAACCGGATCAAGCAGGATCACCGCTACAAGTAAGAGAAAATTTTTTTGTGTTTCGTACCTGTGGATAACCCTGTGGAAACTGCCCGGACAACTCGGGTCAACCTGTAGAAACGCACGGCCGTCTTGTGAAAACTCCGAATTACAGAAACCAGTTCGTGTCATTCATTGGGCTTAACGCTCACAGGGCGTCCACAAGTTACAAGTTTGTAGTTCCCAGTCGCTGAGCGCTATCCACCGAGTTATCCACAGTTTCCACACCGGTTAAGAAGATTAACGATTAACTTCATTAGCTCCAGGTCCAACAACCTTTACTCGCCGCCGGCTCACAAGAAATGGGCCGCCGATAAACCCGACTAGCATTGAGGCCGTATCCAGGTCTCCACCGACAGGAGTGACTTCGTGAGATTTCAGGCCAATCGGGATGTCTTCAGCGAAGCCGTTTCTTTCGCTGTCAAGCTCCTTCCCCAACGCACCACCCTGCCCATTTTGAGCGGCGTTCTGATCGAGGCGACAGAGACCGGCCTGATTCTGTCCTCGTTCGACTACGAAGTCTCGGCGCAGACCGAGATCGCAGCCGATGTCGAAGAGACCGGCAAGGTCCTGGTCTCCGGCCGCCTCCTGGCCGAGATCGCCAGCCGGATGCCCAACGCCCCCGTGCGTTTCTCCACCAACGACTCCCGCATCACCGTCAGCTGCGGCACCGCGAACTTCACCCTGCTGTCTATGCCGGTAGAGGAATATCCAAGCATTCCCCAGGTCAGCGCCCAATCCGGCCTCGTTCCCGCTGAGGAATTCGCCGCAGCCGTCTCCCAGGTCGCCGTCGCGGCGTCCCGTGACGACGTCACGCCGGTGATCACCGGCGTGCAGCTGCAGATCACCGAGAACAGCATCAGCCTCGTCGCCACCGACCGGTACCGCGTTGCTGTGCGGGAGATCGACTGGGACCCGGGAGCCAACCAGGCCCAGGAACCGATCACCGCACTGGTGCCCGCCCGCACCCTGCAGGAGGTCGGCAAGACCTTCGGCCACAGCGGCACGATCTCGGTGGCCATCACCAACACCGACGACCGGGAACTGATCGCCTTCACCGCCGACAAGAAGACCGTCACGTCGCTCTTGATCAAGGGCAACTACCCGCCCGTTCGCCGCCTCTTCCCGGAGAACGTCGACAACTACGCCGTGATGAACACCGCCGAGCTGATCGAGGCCACCCGCCGCGTGCAGCTGGTGCTCGAGCGTGAAGCCGCCCTCCGGTTCAGCTTCACGGCCGACGGCCTGACCCTCGAGGCCATCGGCTCCGAGCAGGCCCAGGCCTCCGAGACCATCGACGCGCACCTCGCCGGCGGCGACACCGTCGTCTCGCTCAAGCCGCAGTTCCTGCTCGACGGGCTCGGCGCCGTGCACTCCGAGTTCGTGCGCATCTCGTTCACCAAGACCGAGAACCCCAACAAGCCCGGCCCTGTGCTCATCACGAGCCAGACCTCCCGGGAGCAGCCGGGCGCCGACAGCTACCGCTACCTGCTGCAGCCGAACCTGCTGCTGCGCTAAGCACGCCAGTCCCACCAGCACGACACGAACCACGAAGGACAGCCATGCACATCGGAATCGTCGGCCTCGGCAAAATGGGTGCCAACATGCGCGACAGGCTGCGGGCAGCCGGCCTGACCGTTACCGGCTACGACCGCAATCCCGATGTGACCGATGTCGCCGGCACCGCCGAGCTGGTCGCGGCGCTGCCGTCCCCCCGGTTGGTCTGGGTCATGGTTCCGGCCGGAGCGATCACCACCTCCGTGATCGCCGACCTGGCCACCAAGCTCTCCCCCGGTGACCTGGTCATCGACGGCGGGAACTCCAGGTTCACCGACGACTTCACCCACGAGGCGCTTCTCGCCGAGCAGGGCATCCACTACGTGGACGCCGGTGTCTCCGGCGGGATCTGGGGTCTCACCAACGGTTTCGGCCTGATGGTCGGCGGCTCGCCCGCCGACGTGGAGCGGGCGATGCCCGTGTTCGACGCGCTACGCCCCGAGGGCCCGCGCGAAGAAGGCTTCGTGCACGCGGGCAAGGTCGGCGCCGGCCACTACGCCAAGATGGTGCACAACGGCATCGAATACGCCCTGATGCAGGCCTACGCCGAGGGGTACGAACTGCTCGAGAAGCGCGACGACCTCATCCACGACGTCCCCGGCATCTTCACCGCCTGGCAGCGCGGCACCGTCGTACGGTCCTGGCTGCTCGAACTGCTGGTGCGCGCGCTCAAGGACGACCCGCAGCTGGGCGACATCGAAGGCTACGTCGAGGATTCCGGCGAGGGACGCTGGACCATCGAAGAGGCCATCAACAACGCCGTCCCCGTCCCCGCGATCAGCGCATCGATCTTCGCGCGCTTCGCCTCCAGGCAAGACGACTCCCCGGCCATGAAGGCCGTGGCCGCGCTGCGCAACCAGTTCGGCGGCCATGCCATAAAGAAGGCAGACTGATCCCGCGTGCGGGTCACACACCTCTCCCTCACTGACTTCCGCAACTACGCCCAAGCGGAGGTCCCGTTCGGCGCCGGACCCAATCTGATCGTCGGCCGGAACGGCCAGGGCAAGACCAACCTGGTCGAGGCGCTCGGCTTCCTCAGCACCCTGAGCTCGCACCGGGTGTCCCAGACCGGTGCGATGGTGCGCTCCGGCCAGGATGCCGCGATCATCCGGGCCCGGCTCGAGTACAACGGCCGGGACCTCCTCGCCGAAGTGCAGATCAACCGCTCCGGCCTGAACCGGGCGCAGATCAACCGGTCGGTCATCAAGACCCGCGAACTCCCCCGCTATTTCTCCAGCGTGCTGTTCGCCCCGGAGGACCTGGCCCTGGTGCGCGGCGATCCCTCCGGCCGCCGACGGTTCCTCGACCAACTCCTGGTCCTGCGCAACCCCCGGTTCTCCGGGGTTCTCACCGACTACGACCGGGTGCTCAAACAGCGCAACACCCTGCTCAAGTCGGCCAGGGCATCCGGTTTGAAAACCACCCAGTTGGGCACCCTCGACATCTGGGACGAGCGGCTGGTGGCGCTCGGCTCCGAGCTGATCGACGCCCGCGCGGATCTGGTGGCCCAGTTGCTGCCGCCGCTGCACACCGCGTACAAGTCGGTGGCCGGCGCGGATCACGGACCGAACCTGGTGGCGTCGCTGAGTATTCTGGGCGCCGACGAAGACGAAGCCTCCTCCTCCCCCGCTGCCGCCCAGCCCGGCGACACCGGCTCGGAGACCGCAGAGACCTTCCGTACCGCGCTGGCGGGCCTGCGCCGCAAGGAACTGGACCGCGGCATGACCCTGGCCGGACCCCACCGCGACGACCTGGTCTTCGAACTGAACAACCTGCCCGCCAAGGGCTACGCCAGCCACGGTGAATCCTGGTCGTTCGCCCTCGCCCTCAAACTGGCCTCGGCCGAGCTGCTCCGCCGGGACTCAACCAGCGGCGACCCGGTGCTGATCCTCGACGACGTGTTCGCCGAACTGGACCAGTCCCGCCGCCGACGCCTCGCCGAGGCCGTGACCGGGTACGAACAGGTGCTCATCACGGCCGCCGTGTTCGAGGATGTGCCCGCGGTGCTCGCCGCCCACGCCATCCACATCCACGCCGGCGCCGTCGTCGACGGCCCCGCCCCCGAGCAGGGAGCCGAGCGTGGCTGAACACAGCGAGGCCGCCAAGGTCTACCTCCGGTTCAAGGACGTGTTCGGCGACCCCAACGCCAAACGAACCCGCGCCAGGCGCAAGGCCAGCCCCCAGATCGGGTCGAGCGTTCCGTTCGGCGCCGGCCGGGACCCGCGCGGACTGGGTGAAACCATCAACTCGCTGACCGCCCAGCTGGGTTGGAACTCCCCGATGGCCCAGTCCGACCTGCTCGCGTCCTGGATCGAACTCGCCGGCGAGGAAACCGCGAAGCACTCCACTCCGGCGGGCATCGACGAGGGCATCCTGACCGTGCACTGCGAGTCAACGGCGTGGGCGACACAGCTGCGAATGATGCGCGTGGAAATCATGACTCAGATCATGCAAAAGTTCCCCGATGCCGGCATCGCCGCAATTCGTTTTCAAGGGCCCAACGCCCCCTCCTGGAAAAAGGGTCCCAGATCAATCCCAGGGCGTGGTCCACGCGATACCTACGGCTAGGTAGCCAAAACAGGTCAACCCCACGAATAAAACGCGTCAAACGGCGGTTTTGGCCGTTGGGGCTTGGGGGGTTTGGTAGGCTGAGGGGTCGCCTGTGCGACGGTCAGGAGCCCAATTTCACATGACAATTGAACCGAAAACTGAGCCGGAGCAGCACGCTTACGGCGCAGAAGACATCCAGGTTCTCGAAGGCCTTGAAGCTGTTCGCAAACGACCCGGAATGTACATCGGTTCAACCGGTCCACGCGGTCTGCACCACCTGGTTTACGAGATCGTCGACAACTCCGTCGACGAGGCCCTCGCCGGCTACTGCGACACCATTGACATCCGCATCCTCGCTGACGGCGCCGTCCGCGTGCAGGACAACGGCCGTGGCATCCCCGTCGACATCCACAAGGCCGAAGGCAAGTCCACCGTCGAGGTGGTGCTCACCGTGCTGCACGCCGGCGGCAAGTTCGGCGGCGGCGGCTACGCGGTCTCCGGTGGACTCCACGGCGTCGGCAGCTCCGTCGTCAACGCGCTCTCCAGCCGCCTCGAGGTCGAGGTGCGCCGGCAGGGCAACGCTTGGCGGCAGAGTTTCCACAACGGTGTGCCGAACGAGTCACTACACAAGGACGAGGTCTCGGACGAGACCGGAACCACGATCACGTTCTGGCCGAGCGCCGAGACCTTCGAAACGATCGTCTTCGACTACGAGACCCTGCGCGCGCGTTTCCAGCAGATGGCCTTCCTCAACAAGGGCCTGAGCCTCACCCTCACCGATGAGCGCCCGGAGAACCTCGACGCCGAGGGCAAGCCGCTCACCAACACGTTCATGTACGAGCAGGGCCTGATGGACTACGTGGCCTACCTCAACCGGGCCAAGAAGGCCGAACTGGTCAACGAGGAGATCATCTCCTTCGAGTTCGAGGACACCGAGAAGAAGATCGCCCTCGAGGTGGCCATGCAGTGGACCACCGCATACACCGAGAGCGTGCACACCTACGCGAACACGATCAACACCCACGAAGGCGGCACCCACGAAGAGGGCTTCCGCGCTGCGCTGACCACCCTGGTGAACAAGTACGCCCGCGAGAAGGGCATCCTGAAGGAAAAGGACGACAACCTCTCCGGCGACGACGTGCGCGAGGGCCTGACCGCCGTCGTGTCGATCAAGCTCGCCGAACCGCAGTTCGAGGGCCAGACCAAGACCAAGCTGGGCAACACCGAGGCCAAGGCCTTCGTGCAGCGTGTCGTCGGCGACCAGCTCACCGACTGGTTCAACCGCAACCCGGTTCAGGCGCGCGAGATCATCCGCAAGTCCCTGCAGGCCGCGACCGCCCGCATGGCAGCCCGCAAGGCGCGTGAAACCGCCCGCCGCAAGGGCCTGCTCGAGGGCGGCGGCATGCCCGGCAAGCTCAAGGACTGCCAGAGCAAGGACCCCGCGGCATCCGAGATCTTCATCGTCGAGGGTGACTCGGCCGGCGGTTCCGCCGTGCAAGGCCGCAACCCAGAGACCCAGGCGATCCTGCCGCTGCGCGGCAAGATCCTCAACGTGGAAAAGGCCCGGCTCGACCGCGCCCTGGGCAACGCCGAAGTGCAGGCCATGATCACAGCGTTCGGCGCCGGCATCGGCGAGGACTTCAACCAGGACAAGGTGCGGTACCACAAGATCGTGCTGATGGCCGATGCCGACGTCGACGGCCAGCACATCACCACCCTGCTGCTCACCCTGCTGTTCCGTTACATGCGGCCGCTGATCGACCTCGGCTACGTGTACCTCGCCCAGCCGCCGCTGTACCGGCTCAAGTGGGCCAACTCCGCCCACGAGTACGTGTACTCGGACGCGGAGCGGGACGCCCTGCTCGCCGACGGCGCCGCCGCCGGCAAGCGGATCCCGAAGGACAACGGCATCCAGCGCTACAAGGGCCTGGGCGAGATGGACTACAAAGAGCTGTGGGAAACCACGATGGCCCCCGAGTCCCGCACCCTGCTCCAGGTGACCCTGGACGACGCGGCAGCCGCCGACGAAATTTTCTCCACCCTGATGGGCGAAGACGTCGAATCCCGACGCAACTTCATCCAGAAGAACGCGAAGGACGTGCGTTTCCTTGACATCTGACGACACCACCGGCACCACGCCGGATGCCCCCGACGCGGCCGGCCTCGCCGCAGCAGCGGCGCACCTGACCCAGCACGGCAAGATCGACCAGGTCGACCTGCAGCTGGAAATGCAGCGCTCGTACCTCGACTACGCCATGAGCGTCATCGTCGGGCGCGCGCTGCCGGACGTGCGTGACGGCATGAAGCCCGTGCACCGCCGCGTGATCTACGCCATGTACGACGGCGGCTACCGCCCCGACAAGGCGTTCTCCAAGTGCGCCCGCGTCGTCGGCGACGTGATGGGCCAGTTCCACCCGCACGGTGACTCCTCCATCTACGACGCGCTGGTGCGCCTCGTGCAGCCGTGGAGCCTCCGCTACCCGCTGGCTCTCGGCCAGGGCAACTTCGGCTCCCCCGGCAACGACGGCGCCGCCGCCCCGCGATACACCGAAACCAAGATGGCCCCGCTGGCCCTCGAGATGGTGCGCGACATCGACGAAGACACCGTCGACTTCCAGGACAACTACGACGGCCGCACCCTCGAGCCCACCGTGCTGCCGGCCCGGTTCCCCAACCTGCTGGTGAACGGGTCCGTCGGCATCGCCGTCGGCATGGCCACCAACATCCCGCCGCACAACCTGCGCGAGGTGTCCGCCGGTGCCCTCTGGTACCTGGAGAACCCCGACGCCACCCGCGAAGAACTGCTCGAAGCGCTGATCCAGCGCATCAAGGGCCCTGACTTCCCCACCGGCGCACAGATCCTGGGCATCAAGGGCATCCAGGATGCCTACCGCACCGGTCGCGGATCCATCACGATGCGCGCCGTCGTGAGCATCGAGGAGCTGCAGGGTCGCACCTGCCTGGTGATCACCGAACTGCCGTACCAGGTGAACCCGGACAACCTGGCGATCAAGATCGCCGACCTGGTCAAGGACGCCAAGATCACCGGCATCGCCGACATCCGCGACGAGACCAGCGGCCGCACCGGCCAGCGCCTCGTCATCGTGCTCAAGCGCGACGCCGTGGCCAAGGTCGTGCTGAACAACCTCTACAAGCACACCCCGCTGCAGGAGAACTTCGGCGCGAACATGCTCGCGATCGTCGACGGCATCCCGCGCACCCTCGCCCTGGACGGCTTCATCAGCGCCTGGGTCGCCCACCAGATCGACGTCATCGTGCGTCGCACCCAGTTCCGGTTGAACAAGGCCGAGGCGGATGCCCACATCCTGCGCGGTTACCTCAAGGCGCTCGACGCGCTCGACGAGGTCATCGCCCTGATCCGCCGCTCCCCCACCGTGGACGACGCGCGTGAGGGCCTGATGGACCTGCTCACGGTCGACAAACTGCAGGCCGACGCCATCCTGACCATGCAGCTGCGCCGCCTGGCCGCCCTCGAACGCCAGAAGATCATCGACCAGGCCGCCGAACTCGAACTGCAGATCGTCGAATTCAAGTCGATCCTGGCCAGCCCCGAGCGTCAGCGCAGCATCGTCAGCGAAGAGCTCACCGAGATCACCGCGAAGTTCGGCGACGACCGCCGCACCGAGATCATGTTCGGCTTCGACGGCGACATGTCGGTCGAAGACCTCATCCCCGAAGAGGAGATGGTGGTCACCGTCACCCGCGGCGGCTACATCAAGCGCACCCGCAGCGACAACTACCGCAACCAGCACCGCGGCGGCAAGGGTGTCAAGGGCGCCCAGCTGCGCGCGGACGACGTGGTCGAGCACTTCTTCGTCACCACGACCCACCACTGGCTGCTGTTCTTCACCAACACCGGCCGGGTCTACCGGGCCAAGGCGTACGAGGCTGTCGAAGCCGGCCGTGACGCCAAGGGCCAGCACGTGGCCAACCTGCTTGCGCTGCAGCCGGGCGAGGAAATCGCGCAGATCCTGGACATCCGGGACTACGGCGTCGCCCAGTACCTGACCCTGGCCACCCGCGAGGGCCTGATCAAGAAGACCGCGCTCAGCGAGTACGACACCAACCGCACCGGCGGAATCATCGCGATCAAGCTGCGCGAGGGCGACGAACTCGTCTCCGCGCTGCTCGTCGACGAGGACTCCGACCTGCTGCTGGTGTCGAAGAAGGGCATGTCGATCCGGTTCACCGCCTCCGACGAGGCCCTGCGCCCGATGGGCCGCAGCACCTCCGGCGTGATCGGAATGCACTTCCGCGGCGAGGACACCCTGCTGGACGCCTCGGTGGTCTCCGACGACGGTTTCGTCTTCGTGGTGACAGAGGGCGGCTACGCCAAGCGCACCTCCGCCGACCAGTACCGCCTGCAGAACCGCGGTGGTCTGGGCATCAAGGTGGCCAAGTTGAACGATGACCGCGGCGACCTGGTCGGTTCGCTCATCGTCGACGAGGAAGACGAAGTGCTTGTGGTTCTTGCCAGCGGCAAGGTGGTACGCTCTGACGTCGCCGAAGTGCCGGCCAAGGGCCGGGACACCATGGGCGTCGTTTTTGCAAAGTTCGCGACCGAAGACAGGATCATTGCGATCGCGAAGAACACCGAGCGCAATCTGGTAGTCGAACTTGAGGCTGCAGCCGAGAGCGATCCGGGGAAAGTAGAATCAGCAGATGAGTAGTGTCGCCGAGAAACTGGCCAAAAAGTCGAGTCGGGGTGCAATGTCGTCCAAGCAGGTACGTCTGAAGCTCGTGTACATCGACTTCTGGTCGGCCGTCAAGCTGTCCTTCCTGATCGCCGTGTGCCTGGCCGTGGTCACCATCGTCGCCACGTTCCTCACCTTCACGGTGCTGAACGGCACCGGCATCTTCACCCAGATCGACGCCCTGTACACGGATATCGCCGGGAGCGCCTCTGAGCTCACGACGATCCTGTCGATCGGCAACGTGATGGGCTTCGCCGTGGTCGTCGCCGTCATCAACACCGTCGTCGTCACCGCCCTGGGCGCGATCTTCGCCGTTCTGTACAACCTGAGCGTCAAGGTCACCGGAGGCCTGCTCGTCGGATTCACCAACAACTGACGGATGTGTGCCCAATCGCAGGTCGCTCGCGGCCTCGATTGGGACTTTTCGCCAGTTTCCGTTAGTCTGAAACCTGCCCAATGGGGGGATATAGCTCAGTTGGTTAGAGCGCTTCGCTGATAACGAAGAGGTCCCAGGTTCAAATCCCGGTATCCCCACGTAGTACTTAATAGCCTTACATCTCCGCCAGATCCTCACCTCGTGAAGACCCGGTTCGGGGCCATAGCTCAATTGGTAGAGCGCCTGCTTTGCAAGCAGGAGGTCCGGGGTTCGATTCCCCGTGGCTCCACAGAAATCCCGCAATACCCGCCCTCATCCGGTTCACCGGCTGGGGGCTTTGTGTTTTCCGGCTACAGGGGCACCACCGGCTCATCGGCTCCCAGGCGCGCTCTCCCCGGCCCGGAGCTGCTGACCGCCCGTCGGGGCCGTGCGGGGCTCCGCATCCGCTCACGCGGCACACAGGGCCTCGGGAGCGGATACGAGGCCCAGACACGCAACAAGGCCCCCGTCAGAGACGAGGGCCTTGGCTGGTAGTGCTGCGGACTAGATGTCCGTGGACTTCTCAATCGGCGAGTCAAGAAGCGACTCGTCTTCGGAGACCCACAGTTCATCGTCGGCGCGGAAGGTCTGCCAGATGGCGTACGCCACACCGGCTGCGGCGGCGATGCCCACACCGATGGCGATGTACGTTCCCGCACCCAGGCCCTGCTTCTGAACCACGACGGGCTTCTGGAAGCGAACCCGGTTGAGCGCGGCGATGCGTGCGTCCTTGGCGATATCCCCCACCGACATGACGGTGCCCAGTGCGGTTCCGATCCCCGGCAGAACCTTGTCAGTGACCTGGTGGCGAACGCCACCGGCGAAATCTTGGGTCGCGTGCACACCGGGGAGCA